>Ga0310697_10000067_pt1 | contig 143034 bp, 135 predicted proteins | sample 172DNAGHGlowgp2_FD_203883 | JGI IMG/M metagenome (GOLD analysis project Ga0310697, IMG submission 203883) | Sheep rumen microbial communities from Palmerston North, Manawatu-Wanganui, New Zealand - 1728 DNA GHGlow gp2 (v2) (version 2) | ecosystem: Host-associated > Mammals > Digestive system...
TGTCAGTATAGTTTAAGCGAGTTTAAATTCCGTGCCAGATTGACTTTCTCGATTGTCATTTTGGCACGGATTCGTTGTATAGGCACGTAACTTGCTTATCTGTTAGTGAAAGCCGAAGCAAACAAGCGGAGGCGATCAAAGAACAAATAAGTTAAACTAAAAGTATAATTAGGAGGTATTGATTATGTTGAACGGATTAATGAAAAGCAATGGTTGGTTCCCAACAATGTTTGATGATTTCTTTAACACTGATTTCATGCCTCGTGCCAATAGTACAGCACCCGCAGTCAATGTCAAGGAGAGTGAGAAGGCCTACACGATGGAACTTGCAGCCCCTGGCATCAAGAAGGAATATTGCCGCGTAGGCATCAATGACGAGGGCAACCTCACCATCGCCATCGAGAACAAACAGGAACACAAGCATGAGGACAGTCACCGTCACTATCTGCGCCGTGAGTTCAGCTACTCTAACTACGAGCAGAACTACGTGTTGCCTGACGATGTAGTACGTGACAAGATCTCTGCCAAGGTGGAGGACGGCATCCTGACCATCACCATGCCGAAGACCGAGCCGAAGGAGAAAGTCACCAAGGCCATCGAGGTCTCGTAATGGACATTGATTAACCGCATAAATAAAGGGAGCAGCATCCGAATTAAGGGTGTTGCCCCTTTTTTATGATAGAGTTCTTTTATTACAGATAATTTTTGTACCTTTGCATCGTGATTAGTCATTTAAGGACAAAACAAACAAAAATAACTAAGATATGAAAAAGCAAATGATGGCTGTCGTTCTGATGCTGATGACGACAGCAATGGTCTTCGGACAAAGTAAAGTCTACATGACGAAGGAGATTACGCCGGAGTCGCTGGTGAAAATCTACAAGGCTCTGGGCGTAGAGGCAAAGGGTCGTGTGGCAGTGAAGATTTCTACGGGTGAGGGCGGCAACACGCATTACCTGAAGCCGACGCTCATCCGCAACCTGGTGGAAACAGTGAACGGCACCATCGTGGAGTGCAACACAGCATACGGCGGTTCGCGACAAGACCCCAAGAAGCACTGGGAGACCATTCACGAGCATGGCTTCGACAGCATCTTCGCCGTCGACCTGATGGACGAGTTCGGCGAGATACGCATCCCCATCCAGGACAAGAAACACCTGAAGTACGACATCGTGGGTGAGCACCTTGCCAACTACGACTTCATGATAAACCTCGCCCACTTCAAAGGGCATGCCATGGGTGGCTTCGGCGGCGTGATGAAGAACGCCTCCATCGGTGTGGCTTCTACAGCAGGCAAGTGCTATATACACACTGCCGGCAAGAGCAGCGACCCCAAGACGGCATGGAACCCTGGCATCCTGGCAGCCGGCGAGACGCAAGACCTCTTCCTGGAGTCGATGGCTGCTGCCGCACAGGCCGTTCACAACTACTTCAGCGGTCGCGTCATCTACATCAACGTGATGAACAACATGTCGGTCGACTGTGACTGCGACGGTCATCCTGCCAAACCCGAACTGCAGGACATGGGCATCGTGGCATCGCTCGACCCCGTGGCTGTCGACCAGGCGTGTCTGGATATGGTGTTCAACTACAAGGGCAAGCCCGGCGATGACAACAAGCCGCTCATCGAGCGCATCAACCGCCAGCACGGCACCTACATCACCGACTATGCCGAGCGCATAGGTTTGGGTTCGAAGAAGTATAAACTCATTCGTATCGACAAGTGAAGAAGAATATGTTTTCAGTGCTCATGGCTACGGCTGTGGGCACTTTTTTGCTCCCAACTCAGGCATCGGCTGAAGAGCTGAACGACTCCCTGTCACTGCCCGAGTTCGTAGTGACAGGCACCCGCAATGCCACCGACGTGCGCCACCTGCCTATGACGGTGACAGTCATCGGTCGCGAGACGCTCATACAGCAGAACCAGCCTTCTGTTTTGCCAACGGTCATGCAGCAGGTGCCTGGACTCTTCGTCACCAGCCGCTCCATGATGGGTTACGGAGTGTCGACGGGTGCCGCCGGCGGCATCAACCTGCGCGGCATTTCCGGTGGCGCTGGTCAGTTGCTGGTGTTGATTGACGGGCATCCACAGTATCAAGGCATCTATGGTCACCCCATCAGCGACAGCTATCAGACCCTGATGGCTGACCGTGTGGAGGTGCTGCGCGGTCCTGCCTCGGTGCTCTACGGAAGCAATGCGATGGGCGGTGTGCTCAACATCGTCACACGCTCCATGCACCAAGACGGCGTGAAGACCCACATCAATCTGGGAGCCGGCAGCTACGGCACCATCCAGACCGAAGCCTCCAACCAGGTGCGCAGCGGCAAGTTCTCGTCTACGGTGGCAGCACAATACAGTCGCACCGACAACCACCGTCCGCGCATGGGCTTCGAGCAGTACGGCGGTTACCTGAAGCTGGGTTACGACTTCACCGAGCACTGGAAAGCTTACGTCGATGCCAACATCACCCACTTCAACAGCAGCTATCCTGGTGCCGAGAGCAGTCCCATGTTCGATGCCGACCAGTGGATTACGCGCGGAGTCGTCTCGGCTGCCGTGGAGAACCACTACGACCGGACCAGCGGTGCACTGAGCGTCTATAGCAACTTCGGACGACATAAGATTGACGACGGCACGACAGACCCCACCAAGCCCACGCAGCGTTACTTCCGCTCGAAGGACGCACTGACAGGCATCTCGTGGTATCAGAGTGCACGCCTGTTCGAGGGCAACCGGCTGACCGTCGGCGCCGATTATATGCACATCTACGGCAACGCCTACTACACCTCGAAACAGACGGGCGAAGTGCTCGTCACGTCCAACAAGCAGAGCGGCCGCAGCTATCGCAACGAGATAGCAGGCTACGTAGACTTCCGCCAGGACTTGACAACGTGGCTGACCGTCGACGCCGGTGTGCGCGTGGACCATCACTCCGTCTCTGGTACGGAGTGGATTCCGCAGGCAGGCATCGTGGTGCGCCCCCTCGCTACGGGCGAGATTAAGGCGACAGCCAGCAAGGGATTCCGCAATCCATCAATGCGCGAGATGTACCTCTACCCGCCCTCCAACGAGGAGCTGGAGCCTGAACGCCTCTGGAACTACGAACTCTCCTGGCGACATCGCATCGGCACGTTCCGCTATGGCGCCAACTTCTTCTACATCAAAGGCGACAACATGATTCAGACCGTCAACCGCAAGAACGTGAATACGGGCGAGATAGAGAACTACGGCATGGAACTGGAAGCCGACTACCGCATCAGCAGCCACTGGGCGCTCAACACCAACCACTCGCTGCTGCACATGAAGAACCCCGTCATCGCCGCACCCACCTACAAGGGATTCCTCGGTGCCAACTACAACTGCTGCCGGTGGACCGTCGTGGCAGGCTTGCAGTACATCAGCGGACTCTACACCGCCGTTGGCGACCAGGAGCAGAAGGAGAATTTCTGTCTGCTGAACGCCTCCGTCAGCTACAATGCAACGAAGGGCCTCAACCTCTGGGTACGTGGTGAGAACCTGCTGGCGCAGCGCTATGAGATCAACCTCGGTTATCCCCTGCCCCGCGCAACATTCATGGGTGGTGTGAACATCACCTTCTGACAAGAGATACAAGAAGTGTGACAGGTGACTGGTACCTGTCACACATCATACTCCCTGCCCCCAAAGAAGTCGGCAGGGATTTTTATTACTTGCACAAGCATCAGTCCAACGATGCCTCTACCCTCTTCACGAATGTTTCGTAGTCACACTGGAAACTGTTGGCATTGACGAAGCTGAAAAAAAGTGGGGAGGGTGTTGGATAGTCTGCGGAAAATGATTACCTTTGCACGAAATTAAACAAACGTGACGAAAGAAATGAGACGCATCATGATAACGATAGCTGCCGTAGTGCTGCTTGCTAGCTGCGGACAGAGCTACGAGGAGACGAAACGCATCAGCCGAGAACAACGACGCGAGGCGATGAGACGCGACTCGGCAGCACTGAAGATTGCCGTCATGCCGACGCTGGACTGTCTGCCACTCTTCGTGGCACAGCAGGAGCAGCTGCTGGACACGGTGAACGGCGGCGTGAGGCTGAAGATGTTTCAGGCGCAGATGGACTGCGACACTGCCTTCGAGCGGCGGCGCGTGGAGGGCATGGTGACTGACGTGGTGAGGGCGGCACGCATGGAGCAACGCGGCATGAAGGTGCGCTATGCGGCAAGGACGAACGCCTACTGGCAGCTGCTGGCTAACAAGCAGTCGCGCATACACCAGACGAAAGGGCTGGAGGATAAGATTGTGGCGATGACACGCTTCTCGATAACGGACTCGCTGAGCGACTGGGTGGCTCAGGAGGCGAAGATTGCCGAGGGCAGGATGTATAAGGTGCAGGTGAACGACGTGAACGTGCGCATGCAGATGTTGCAGAACAACGAGGTGGATGCGCTGTGGCTGACGGAGCCGTGGGCTACGGTGGCTCGACTGCACAAGCACAACGTGCTGGCGGACTCGCGCCAACAGGGGGTGCAGGCTGGCGCTCTGGTGTTCGGCGCTGACGAGATGAGACGACCGGAACGTGCCAAACAGCTGGCACTGCTGGTGAAGGCGTATAACAAGGCGTGTGACATGATAAACGAAAAGGGGCTGCACCACTACCGCCAGCTGATAGCTGCGCGCTGCAAGGTGCCGGTGAACGTGGTGGACTCGCTGCCGAAGGATCTGAAGTTTGAAGGAGGGGCAAGATAATGGACGACATGAAATTGGAACGGGTGAAAAATGCCATCATGAGCGGCAACTGCGGAAGGGCGATACAGGAGATGGAGGTCTTTCTGCAGGCGTGGCCGGAGCCCCAGACGCAACAGAGGCTGAACGACCTGAAGGAGGACTACGGGAAGTTAGTGGACTACTGGATGACGGGCGGCAAGGACCCGCAGCGCGATGCCATCTACCAGCAGCTGCTGCAACTCATCTACGTGCTCTATGCCAACGTGGAGCACTACCACCGCCTGAAGGCGTCGCCCTATCTCTACAGCCTGTACACCAAGGTGAGAAAGGAGCGGCAGGACTGGAAGCTGACGTCCATCAGGCAGGAGCTGGAGGGGTTCGTCAGCGACGTGGCACTGCTGGAGCTGGAGCCGGAACAGCGGCGGCGGCAGCGCAGCGAGACGGTGTACAAGGAGCACCAGAAGCTGATGAACCTGCTGTTTGAATACGTGCTGACGTCAAGACAGTGGACGACAAACACGGGACAGCAGTTCCTGGAGATGCTGACGGCTCCCACCATTGACAGCATGGACCAGCAGCTGCTAGTGAGTGCCATCACGCTGTCGCTGCTGAACCAGTTTGACATGGCGAAGATGAACGTGCTGACGGAGGTCTACAGGCTGTCGCAGGACGAGGCGGTGAGACAGCGGGCACTGATAGGATGGGTGCTGACGATGGACGAACGGATGGAAACGATATACCCCGAACAGGGCGAGAAGGTGAGACAGCTGGTGGCGAGCAAGGAGACTTGTCGCGAGCTGACGGAGCTGCAGATACAGCTGATGTTCTGTCTGAATGCGGAGAAGGACACCAGCACCATACACGACGAGATTCTGCCTGAGCTGATGAAGGGCAACAACATGAAGCTGACCAAGCTGGGACTGATGGAGCTGGAGGACGACCCGATGGAGGACATCCTGACGCCTGGTGCCTCGGAGCAACGGCTGGAACGGATGGCGGCGAGCTACGACCGCATGATGGAGATGATGAAGCAGGGCTCGGACATCTTCTTCGGCGGTTTCGCGCAGATGAAACGCTACCCGTTCTTCTATGACATCAGCAACTGGCTGGTGCCGTTCTACATTGAGCACCCTGACATACAGCAGAGCGTGAACCGCATAAAAGAAAACCGCTTCATCCAGCACGTCATGAGCACCAACCAGTTCTGCAACAGCGACCGCTACTCGTTTATCATTGCCTTCGACCAGGTGATGAACCAGTTGCCGGAGAGCATGCAACAGATGCTGAAGCGTGGCGAGGCAGGACTTGACGAGGCGGAGGACGGCAACGGCGAGAACGGCACAGCACTCAAAGAGCAGCGCGCTTACCTGATGGACATGTACCGCTTCTTCCGCCTCTTCCCACACCGCGCGGAGATGACGAACCCCTTCGACATGAGCGACCCACAGCACACGCGCTGGCAGTTCTTCAGCCGCGACGTGTTCAAAGGCACGCCCCTGGAAGCCTGCAAGCACGACGTGGTGAGAATGATGCGGAAATACCACTACAAGGAGATGGCGCAACAGGTGCTGGACACTTTTCCGGAAGACATGCGCGACATGGAATACTACATGTGGCAGGAAGACTACTATAAAGCTATCGACCTGGAACCCGACAACGAGCAGGCGCTGGCGGGCGTAGCACGGCTGCAATTCGGTGAGGGCTGGTACGACAGTGCTGCCAGTACGTATGAACGACTGATGCAGCTATATCCAGCGAAACGGCGCTACATGCTGAACAGGGCGATATGTCTGGTGAATCTGGGTGAGTATGAGGAGGCGCTGAAGCTGCTCTTCCAGCTGAACTACGAGGAGCCCGAAAACGTCAACGTGACGAGGGCACTGGCGTGGGCGCTGACCTGCAGCGGTAAGCTGGAGCGTGCCGAGAAGCTGTATGACGAACTGTTTGAACGCGAGGAAGGTACGGCGGAAGACTACCATAACTACGGCTGTTGCCTGTGGCTGCAAGGACGCGTGAAGCTGGCAGCCCAAGCCTTCAGAACCTATGCCATGAAGGGAGAACTGGATGACGCTCCGCTCTTCACACGTGAGGAGGCGTGGCTGAAGGAAAGGGGAATAACGGAGACGGACATCAAGCTGATGGAAGCGGAAAGGCTATAGAAGGGGTTGCAGCAGGTGACCAAACCAGCCGAGGAACTTCTGCCAACGGGTGCGGAAGGCATTCCATGACTGAGGCGTGAGCTGGAAGCTCTTCTGCTTGTCACGCCAGAACATGTCGTCGAGCTCGCGCGTGGTGCAGGGGTCGACGATGACGGCGTTCTCCTCAAAGTCGCACTTCAGACTGCGTGCATCGAGATTGGTGCTGCCTACGGTACAGTAGCGACCGTCAATCATCATGATTTTGGAATGGTGGAAGCCTGGCTTGTAGAGCCAGACGGTGGCGCCGCGCTTCATGAGCTTGTGTGCCTGGTAGAGGGCGGCATCGGGCGTGAGGGGGATGTCGCTCTTGGCTGACAGCATGATTTCGACCTTCACGCCACGGCGTATGGCGCGCGTCAAGGCGCGTGTGACGGAGGGGATGAGGGTGAAATAGGGGTTGATGATGTGGATGGAGTCCTGTGCCTGGTTGATGGCGGTGACATAGAAGGTGCGCATGATTTTGGGCGTGACGTGTGGCTCGCGGTTGATGATGCCTATCATCTTGCGGCCTGCCGTCGCAGTGGTGTCGGGCTTCAGTCCGGAGAAGCGCGTCAGCGTGCCACCGTTATAATACTTCATGCCATGGATGTCCTGACGGGTGGTGCGATTCCAGATGCGCAGGAAGATGCGCTGCAGCTCGTTGACGGCATCGCCCTCGATGCGGCAGTGCATGTCGCGCCATTCGCCAACCTGTTCGGTACCCTTGATATAGTAGTCGGCGACATTCATTCCACCGGTATACGCTATCTTGCCATCGATGACGACAATCTTGCGGTGGTCGCGCCCGAAGATGTGGTTGACCCACGGGAAGCGGATGGGGCTGTACTCGACGATGTCGATACTGTCGGCACGCAGCGCCTTGAGGTGATACTTCTTCAGCGGCTGGTTGTTGGAGTCGTTGCCGAAGCCGTCGAACATGGCGCGCACCTCGACGCCCTGGCGACGCTTCTCGCGCAGGATGTCGAAGAGCAGCGAGGCGATGCTGTCGTTGCGGAAGTTGAAATACTCCAGGTGGATGCTGCTCTTAGCCTGACGGATGGCGTTGAACATGTCGTCGAACTTCTGCTGTCCGGACATGAGCAGTGAGACGCTGTTGTTGGTGCTGAAGCGGACGCCGTTGTCGCGCAGGACGCTGACTATCAGCGAGTCGGAGGTGGCAGCACACACCTGTGCTCCGCATGAGAGGAGGACGAAGACGCTGAGAAGGAAGTGACGCACGTTCATGATCGCTTGTTCTTCAGTCTATACTCCAGCGGTGTCATGCCGAACTTCTCCTTGAAGATGTTGATGAAGTTCTCTGCCGTGACGAATCCCACGTTAGCAGCCAGGTCACCCATGTTGATGTTGGTGACAACCAGCAGGTGGCAGGCGTGCTTCAGCCGTAACTCGCGGACGACCTCGGCGGGTGTCTTGCCCGTGATGGAACGTATCTTATGGAAGAAGGGCACGCGACCCATTCCCATGGCACTCGCCATCTCGTCAAGGCTTATCTGTCCGCGGCTCATGTTCTGCAACACGAACTGCTCGACGTTACGCATGAGTGCCTGGTCCATGATGTTGTTCATGGAGTAGTCGCCAATGGTCTTGTCATCATAATACTTGGCAAGCATGTTCGTCTCCTGTGCGGGCTGGGGCTCCTCGTGAGTCTGCTGTTCCGTGGCGTCAGGCGCTGACTCGTCGCTGTGCTCCAAGGCTGCCTGCGGAACGACGCCTGTAAACTCCTCGAAACTCATGGTGGCGGTGGTCATGCTGGAGCTGTTGCCCTCGAGCATGCGGGTCTCCTTGCCTTCGATGACATTCTGGGAAATCTCCACCGGTGCCATGCCCAGGATTTTGTTGAAGCGCATGACGGCCTCCTGCACGTTGAACGGCTTAGCCAGATAGTCGTCGGCTGCCATCGTGATGTTCTCGTCTTCCATATCCTCCTTGGTCAGCACCCTGTCGGTCAGCAGCACGAACTTGGTCTTGCTGAGGTGGGGGTCGGACTTGAACTGGTTGCAGAGCTCACTGCCCGTCATGCTGCCCTTGAGGTTTTGCTTACATACCACGATGTCAGCATGGAGTGTCTCGATATCGGGAAGGGCATTCTTGATGTTGTCATAGACGTGGAAGTCGTAGACCTCGCAGAGGTGGGCGTTCATGAACTGCAGGAACTCGCGGTTGTCGTCTATCAGCACGATGATGAACTTCTTCGTCTGTGCGTCGTTCTCGAACTTCAGCGGTCGGATGCTGTTCAGCAGTGCCCTGTGGCTGGAGTCCGCTCCGTCGTCCTCCAGTCCGAGCAGCGACGTCTCGTTGAGCTCCAGACGGTCTTTGGCTGTTGCCTGCGCTTTCTTCTCGGGGTTCTCCAGCGTGGACTGCATCTCGGAGATGCGGGTTACGACCTTCAGCAGGTTTGACTGCAGCGAGTTGAGCTGTTCCTGTCCTTCGAGCGACTGCTCCTTCATCATCAGACTGCCGATAAGCGACGCCATCTGTGACATGGGGTTGCGCAGCTCGTCGCTCGTCAGCTTTATCTCTTCGCGCTGGCGACGCAGCTCCTCGATGACGGTCTTCTTCTTCATCCAGATGGTACGGTACTTCTTGATGCCGTAGCGCCAGATGGCAAGACCAAGGATGATTATGACAACATAGACGGTGAGCATCCACCACGACACCCACCAGGGACGGTCAACGACAATCTCCAACTTGCGCTCCTGGTTGCTGACGGCACCATCGGCACTGACAGCCTTGACATGCAGGGTATAGGTGCCGCTGCTGAGGTCCTTGAACTTCACGCCATGCAGCAGCGCATCGCCATTGCGCCAATCCATGTCTCTGCCTTCCAGCTGGTACATGAACTGCAGGCGCTCGCCCTGGTTGTAGTTGCCGGCGGCAAACTTGATGGTGAAGGTGTTCTGGCTGTTAGCCAGCTCTATCTTGCTGCTTTCGTTGAGGGCTTGTGTCAGGATGACATTGCCGTCGTACGGCACGCCAATCTGCACCTCCTCCTCGCCGATGAATAGCTGGGTGAGCATGACGCGTGGCAGTGCTGCCTGCTCGTCCTTGCTGCTCTTGCGCACGGTATTGATGCCGTAGAGACCTCCGAACACCACCTCGCCATCCTGGCGGGTAAGGATGGAACCCATGTTGAACTCGTTGCTCTGCAGACCGTCGCTGATGTTGTAGTTATAGAGGCCGTAGTTGAAGGTGCCATCCTCGTGATTGCGCTGCACGACGATGCGGCTGACGCCATTGCTGGTGGTAACCCAGATGCTGTGGTTCTTGTCTTCGGCAATACCGCAGATGCTGTTGTTGCAAAGACCGTCCTTGGAGGTGACGTAACTCAACTCGTCATTGACGGTGTTCAGAATGTTGAGTCCTTCGCGCGTACCGATCCACAGCAGGCCGCGGGAGTCTTCAAACACCTGGGTGATGTAGTTGTTGGTGAAGGTCATCAAGTTGGTGCTGTTTCCCGTCAGCACCGTCTTCTCGCGGTTGGAGAGGTTCAGGATGACGACACCCTCGGAGGTTCCTATTATCAAGCGGTTGTCGCGCCCGTAATGCAGACAGGTGACGTTGTTGGTGTTGAGCATGTGGTTCTCCCTGGTATAGGAGGAGAAGGTGTTCATCCGTGAGTTGTACACCTGCAAGCCGCCGTTGGTAGCTATCCACAGATTGCCGGTCTTATCGACCGTCAGCGCGTTGATGTGGTCGTCAATCAAGGTCTTGTGGTTGTCACGGCTGGAGGAGTAGATGGTGCTCTCGCCACCTTTGATGCGTGTCAGTCCGTTCTGCTTCGAACCTACCCACAGGCTGCCGTCGGGCGTTGTCGTCAGTGCCGACACTTTAGAGCTTGCCAAGAGACCGTCGTAACCTATCAAGCCTTTGTCGCCAGTGCCGTACCAGATGGTGCCGTCGGGTGCCTGCGTGATGGCGGTGACGTCGCCGATGAGTTGCGACTGGAACTTATAGATGTTGTCGCCATAATATGCCAAGCCTGACTTCTCGGTACCTATCCACAACAGGTCGGTATCGTCAATGTAGACGCTCTGGATGCTGATGACGTCCTGACGGTTTTGTGTGCCGTCGGCACTGGTGGGCTGTACCACTTCCATCTCGTGGGTATTGACGTTGGTGCGCACCAGTCCGGAGCGGTCGGTACCTATCCAGATGTTTCCCTTGCGGTCGCCTGCCATGCCGTTGACGCTGCGGTCGGAGCTGACACTCGTCATGCCCAGCTGGTCGCCGATGGTCGTATTCCACGTGCCGTTGGTCTTGTTGTAAAGCATCAGCGTGCCCTGACCGTAGAGCCAGATGTTATCCATCTGGTCGGCAAAGACTTTCAGCGTCTGTGACTGACGCAGTGCGTGCTCGGCAATGAAGTTGTTCTGCCAGACGGTATGCTGCTGGTGCATGATGTCACAGCAGACGATGCGTCCGTCGGTGTACACGATGAGGGCTCCGTCACGACACTCGCCAATGGAGCAGATGTCGCCCTGCGGTACGCCCGTCACGTCGTTGCTATAGCCAAACTCGTAGTGTTGCTGCTGTTGCATGTTGTAAGCCATCACGCCCTTGCCCGGAACGGCAAACCAGAGGTTCTTGTGGTTGTCGATGTACACAATAGTGGGCGTGCCGCCTTCTATGCCCATGCGCGTGTAGACTTGCTTCATGTCGCGCTCAAAGCTCTCAGACTGCGGATGATAGACGCAATAGCCCGAGGCGGTCTGTATCCAGAGGGTGCCCTCCAGACTCTCCTGGATGCTGATGATATAGCTGTCGGGGAGCGACGAGCCGTCCTGGGAGTTGCTCTGGAAGTTGCGGAAGGTGTAACCATCAAAGCGGTAAAGACCGCTGGGGGTTCCCAACCACACGTAGCCGCGCGAGTCCTTCAGCACACAATTGATCTGACTGATGGTAAGACCGTTGCGGGCATCTAACGTCTTAAACAGATAAACGGCTGCTACCGCCAGGGGCAGCAACAGCAGCAGGGTCAACAATATTTTTCTATGCGTCTTCATACACCTTGATTTATAATACACATGCATAGCGGTCGACTATACCCAACAGGTGACTGTCTGGGTCGACAACGAGCACGCTGTGAATCTTATGTTTGTTCATTATCTTCTGTATCTCGGAAATCTTTGTCTCCACACCTACCGTCTTCGGCTGACGCGTCATGATGTCTCCTACGGTATGGCTGAAGAACTCCTTCTGCCACTTCTCCATCGCACGACGGATGTCTCCATCGGTGATGATGCCTTCTATACGCCCGTCGGCTATGGCTACGCCCAATCCCAACTTGCCCTTGCTCACCAGGATGATGGCATCACCCAGGTGCATGGCTGCCGAGAGGATAGGCAGATTGTCGGTCAGCATCACGTCCTGTGCCGTAGTCAGCAGGCGTTTTCCTAACTCGCCACCAGGGTGGAACTGGGCGAAGTCCTGCGGCTGGAAATGGCGCTTCTCCATCAACGCCACAGCCAGCGCATCACCCATCACGAGTGTTGCCGTTGTCGAACTGGTAGGTGCCAGGTTCAGCGGACACGCCTCCTTCCTGACGCTGACATTCAGGTGGCACGTGGCGTATTTGGCTAATAGCGACTGCGGATTGCCACTCATCGCGATAATGGGAATCTGCATGTGCAGCACCATGGGGATGAAGCGCAGCAACTCGTCGGTCTGACCGGAATTGGAGATGGCTAACACCACATCGCCCTTCGACATCACACCCAGGTCGCCATGAAAGACATCCAGCGGATTGACAAAGAACGACGGGGTTCCCGTTGAAGCCAGCGTGGCTGCTATCTTGGCTCCGATGTGACCACTCTTGCCCACTCCCGTCACGATGACCTTGCCATGACAAGACAACACCAAATCAACAGCTCGGTCGAAGTTCTCGTCAAGCTGCGGAATCAGGTCGAGCACGGCTTGTGCCTCGTCCTTGATACATTGTATGGCTATGTCTCTCACGCGCGTTCTTTAATTATTATGTATTTTGAATGGGGATTTCGCCCCACTCGTCAACTCCTTATCTCCCGTAACAGCCCTTCCAGCTTGTCCAGTTCCAGCATATTGGCAGCATCGCTGAGTCCCTGGTCTGGGTTGGGATGAACCTCAAAGAACCAGCCCGTAGCTCCGAAGGCCTTTGCCGCCAAGGCCATCTGAGGCACGAAACGGCGGTCGCCTCCTGTCTTTCCGTCGGCTCCACCTGGGCGCTGCACGCTGTGGGTGCAGTCCATGATGACTGTCGGGGTGATTTCCAGCATATCGGGTATGTTGCGGAAGTCGACTACCAGATTGTTATATCCCATCATGTTGCCACGCTCCGTCAGCCACACCTCCTTGGCTCCTGCCTCGCGGACTTTCTCCACAGGATAACGCATGTCACGACCGCTCAGAAACTGGGCTTTCTTGATGTTGACAATGCGACCCGTATGAGCTGCCGCCAACAGGAGGTCGGTCTGCCGACACAGGAAGGCTGGTATCTGTAACACGTCACACACCTGTCCGGCAGGGTCTGCCTGCCACGCCTCGTGGATATCCGTCAGCACACGCAATCCGTATTTCTGCTTGATGTCGTTCAGCATCAGCAGACCGTGATCGATTCCCGGACCGCGGAACGAGTGCAACGAGGTGCGGTTGGCCTTGTCGAACGAAGCCTTGAAGATGATGTCGGTACCCAGCCTTGCATTGATGTCAACCAGCCTTGCTGCCACCTCTTCCAGCAGCGCTGCCGACTCAATGACACAGGGACCTGCAATAAACACTTCCTTCATCGTATGCAACATGTTTACATAATACCGTGCAAAATTACACATTTTCCTATAAAAAACCATGATTTTTCACTTTTTTTGCTTGAAAATGCAAAAAAGTTTAAAAAATGTTTGGCAGTTTAAAACTTTTTTGTGTATCTTTGCAGCGTGAAAACAAAAATTTAGTTAACTTTAGAAAAATTTATTTGATTTATTAAAATTAGAAAATTATGAAAAAGTTTTTCTTGACACTAGTTGCAGTAGCTTTCGTAACCGTTTCAGCAAACGCACAGGAAGGTAAGTGGTATGGTTCTAAGGAGGGCGGTTTCGCCATCACGATGAATGCCAACCCCGTTCTGAACTATGTTGGCAACATGTTCAATGGAACTCAGAACAATAAGCTGGAGGAGTTTAACGGCGTTGACGGTTTCTTCAACGGAACAACCATCACCGGTAAGTACTTCCTGAAGGATAACCTGGCTCTGGATCTGGGCTTGGGTATCAACAACAACTACAACGTCAGCAACAACTACAACGACGCCAATGACCAAGAGAAGGTTACTTCCTACGGTCGTGTAGCTACCACCGCTTTCCAAGCAAAGGTTGGTGCTGAGTACCGTCTGTTCCCCGGCAAGCGTCTGCAGCCGCTGTTTGGTGCCGCTCTGTTTTATCAGCACACCAATGGCTGGAACTTCACCAAGGTGACTGACGGCAACAACGACGGTAAGACTACTTATGACAACACTGCGAATACCAACACCACCAACGTGCTGACGGGCAATCACAACAGCAAAGCCCTCTCCGGTGGTGCTACCAATGCTGTTGGTCTTATCTTCAACGTTGGCGTTGAGTACTTCATCATTCCTCAGCTCTCATTCGGTGTAAACCTCGACCTGGGTGTTGCAAAACGTTGGACCAAGGCTGCCAAGGAGAACGAGCTGACTCCTGATGACAAGACGGAGAACTTCTCTCGCATCAGCAGCAAGAATATCACCTTCGCTACCGCAAAGGTTGGGGCCAATGTCTCAATGAACTTCTACTTCTAACAGATAGAAACAGAATGAGTTGCAAGAACTGATACTCTCAATAACGAAGAGGGTTGCGCCGTGATGCGCACTCCCTCTTTTATGCGTTTTACTTGATTTTTATCAATAATTGTGCCCGCAAACAAAAAAAACTCAACAAAAAGAGAACAAGGTATTTAAATTTGTCTTATCTTTGCAGCGTCAAAACAAAAAGACAGTTAAGATTTAGAAAAGATTATTTATTCACATTATTTAAAATTAAAAGATTATGAAAAAGATTTTAATGACACTCGCAGCCGTTGCAGTTGCTGCTACAATGAACGCCCAGGTATGGGTTGGTGGTGAAGTTGGTTTCACTTCTTCTCACGTGAACGGTATTGGTACTGAGAACATTTTCACTATTAAGCCTGAGATTGGTTATTCACTGACTGACAATGTTGATCTCGCTCTGGCTATCGGTTACACTCACGCAAGCGACAAAATCAACAAGAACCTGGGTGGTGGTAAGTTTTATGCTAACTCTTTCGAGATTAACCCCTACCTGCGTTACAAGTTCGTAAAGGCTGGCAACTTCTTCGCTTTCATCGATGGTGGTATCAACTATGCTACTACTCACTACAAGAGCGTTTCTAGCAACGAGAACGAGTTTGGTGTATCTATCGTTCCTGGTATCGCTTACGCTGTTAGCGACAAGGTTACACTTGTTTCTCACCTGGGTGAGGGTCTGTACTTCAACCACCAGTGGATGAAGGACGAGTATCGCGTAAATAACGTTGGTCTCCGTCTCTTCAACGGTATCAGCTTCGGTGCTTACTACAACTTCTAAAGTTGAACGCAAACATTAAATCAATTTTTTAATATTTGTGTCCGCCCGACCTCCGTGAGGAAGTCGGGCGGAACTTTTTTCTCTTAATCCAAACGGGATTCCTTATCCCTACAAGCAAAATATTTATTCCCGATGAGCGGATGTTAGTTTCCAGTAAGGAAACGTGTGTTTCAAACTTTGGGATGTGCGTCCCAAACTTTGAAACGCACGTTCCCACCACAAGTAAATCAATTGCGAATATGTACGTCCTGCTGTGGGAAAGGTATCTCAATGTTGTGAGCGTTAAGGGCATCGTAGATGGTGGACAGCACCTGACTGATGACAACACCGCGCAGCAAGGGGTGAAGCCAGACGAAGGCCCTGAAGTTAATGCTGCTGTCACCCAACTCATAAACTGCAGTAGAGATGGGGCGTTTGCGGTCGACACCCTTTATCTTCTGGGCATTGAGGGCTTCCTCCACGACCTGCTTCACCTGCTTGAGGTCGGAACCGTAAGCTACGCCGAAGGTGAGAATCTGCAGCACATAATCGTTGTTGCGCGTCAGGTTCTTGTAGTTCTTCGAGAAAAGCTGAGAGTTCTGGAATGTAATGACCTCGCCCGTCAGCGCCTCGATGACTGTGGAAGTATAGCTGATGCTGGAGACGCGACCTGTCACATCATCTACCTGTATGAGGTCGCCCACCTTGATGCGCCCCGTCATCAGCGATATGCCGTAGTAGATGTTCTCGATGATGTCTTTCGAGGCAAAACCGATACCTGTTGACAAACCGCCGGTAACTACCAGCAGCCACGACATGGAAATGCCCATTATCGTCATCGTAATGAGAAACCAAGCTCCCCACACCAGCACCTGCAGCACATTCCTACCCATCACCTCGCGACTGGCAGCGGTAGAAGCGTCATTCTGCTCGTAGTGCATGCGCAACAGCCTCAGCAACGTGCGGTTGACATAGGAGAAGAAGAACCAGAGGCTCACCACCATCGCAATGATGATGATGCTGAGGTTGAGGTTAGAGAGATCGACAAAATGATATTTGAAAATCTGCCAACAGAGGTCTGAGAGGTTGAAGACCTTGGCTGCCCAGTAGATGCTGACCATAACGGAAGCAACACCCATAATGGGCAGCAGCACTTCGTAGCAGAGGTCGTAAAACCACGTCTGCGTAACGGGTCTGTCCTTAAACTGATGACGCTCGCCATAGAGCTTGATGTATCCGCTGATACAGGTGATGGTCAGCACACACGTCAGCTGCATAACCCACCAGATAAGAACCTGGACACTCATCAGTGTGTAACCGCTCCATGAACAGACGACACTGACAATGAATACCATCAGCGAGATGTAAGTATAGAACATGTCGGAACGCGGCACGTTGCGATTATGCCTGCGAATGACATTCCACTGCCACAGGGTACAGACGAGCAGTATGGGCGGGAAAGCCATATTCACCAGTTCGCTAGGTATCAGAACAATACGAATGGCTATCACCAGGAAACCGACGAACATCAGCGGCGTATAGATGCGGAAGGCACTCTTGATTTGGTCTCCACTGACGCGCAGCAGCAACGAGATGAGGATGACACCCAACAACCAGGCATACTCTACCAACAGGTTGGATGCCATGATGACGAAGTTCTGGTCGACCATCATCAGCATGACGCCCAGAATCAGGGCAAAGGTGACTGTCGTTGTCGCCAGCGTGATGCAGGTGCGCTTCTTGATGAACTCCTCCGTACGGAAGCGCTTTGGCACGACAAAGCGGATGACGGAAAAATTCAGCAGCGAGGCTATGACGGCATAGAAGAGTATGGAAATAAGCAGACCGAATATCCAACGACTGTCCCACTGTGAACCGGCGTTAGGCTGGTACTTCTTCTTGACCGTGCGGGTCATGGTGCCCCAATAGCGTTTCCAGTCCTTCAGAATGTTGAAGTAGCTGTCGCCGCCATTCCTGAAGATGTTGGTTTGGATGTCGTTATAGCGCTGCTGGGCATAATCGTTCAACCGCGCCAGACGCTGTTCCGTAAAGTCATAATAGCGGATGTAGTCCTTCAACGTGCCTCGGTTCTCTTCAAGTGAGTTACGGATATTGGTAGCCAGCGTCATAGAGATGTTGCGGTCTATCTGAGCCTGGTCGTCGAGCAGGGCGACTGGCATCGCCTTCAGAGACCCTATCAATGAGTCATAGCGCGCTATCTCCGAGTCAGCCTTCTTCAAAAACTGCTTGAAAGGCAGCTGCTGGCGCTGAAAGTCCTGATACTGCTCCGTTGCCTCATGGCAGGCGTACGTCAGGTCGAAGACGTACTCCTGCTTCTGCGAATAGAGCATCAGCGAGTTTTGGTTAGAGCGCTGCATCGTCTCCATCAGCTGGTTGCGTACGAGTTCGCTCTGCTTCCTGTTCATCTCCAGCATTTGAGACAGTTCACGATGGTGGGTTGTCAGCTCCGTGCGCAGTATCTGCAACGTTTGCGAGAGGTCTTTCTCCTTCATCACGGCATGTGCGCCGAGGGCTGTCAACAGCACCAGCAGTATGGTCAATAAACGTTTCATGTATGTCTGTTTAATAGATTTGCTTGCAAAGTTACAAATAATTTTTATCTTTCATCTTTAATATTTAATTTATTTCGTACCTTTGCAATCAAATTAAGAATTATTCAACAGAACACTTATACTAGAAAACGATGATAAGACTTATCGCTGACAGTGGCAGCACCAAGACTGACTGGACGCTGCTTTTCTCACCCAACCCACCACTCCCCTATGAGGTCATCGCTACCTTCAAGACACAAGGCATCACCCCCATACACCAAACGCTGGACGACATCCGCATGATTCTGGCAAGAGAGTTGCAACCCCAACTGTCGACGTTCCCACGTACGGCGCTGGTAAACTCACGCGTCCTCGATGCCGCCCTCATGCAACACGCTGAAATCTTTTTCTACGGCAGCGGCTGCACGCCCGCTCACGTTCCGATGATGGCACAGGTGCTGAAGGAGGTGCTTCTGCCCAAGAGTGTCGAGGTGTACAGCGACCTCATTGCAGCAGCCCGCGCACTCTGCGGCCACGAGGCAGGCATTGCCTGCATTCTCGGTACTGGTGCCAACAGCTGTCTGTATGACGGCGAACAGATAGTGCAGAACACACCAGCCTTAGGTTATATCCTCGGTGACGAAGGCAGCGGCTCCGTCTTAGGCCGTCTGTTCCTCAACGGCATCTTCAAGAATCCGGAACTGGCTACGCTGCGCGACCAGTACCTGAAGGAGAACAAGCTGACGCAGGCTGATATTATTAAAAAGGTATATAACGAGCCGATGGCAAACCGATTCCTGGCATCTACCTCACCTTTCATCATCGAGCATCTGGACAACCCCATACTGCGACAATTGGTCATTGACAACTTCCGCCAGTTCTTCCGCAGCAACATCGCGCCTTATGGACACAAAGAGCTGCCCGTACATTTCGTGGGTTCCATGGCTTTCCACTACCGCTCACAACTGGAAGCAGCAGCAGAAATGGAGGGATACACCATTGGAGAAACTCTCCAAAGTCCGATGGAAGGACTCATCAAATACCACGCATAACAAGAAATCCCTGGGCCGAGGCTCAGGGATTTCTCTTTTCTTTTTTTCAACATTCAGCAGCTTACTTGTACAGCGGACCGAAATTGGCACATGCACGATAGTCGGCACCTTCTTTATCCATGCCGAAAGCATTCCATGCGGCAGGACGGAAGATGTTCTTATTCTCCACGTTGTGCATGCAGACAGGAATGCGTAACATGGCAGCCAGCGTGATAAGGTCAGCTCCCACATGTCCGTAACAGATAGCGCCATGGTTGGCACCCCAGTTATTCATTACGCTATAGACATCCTTGAAAGCATCCTTCGTCGGGTCTAAACGTGCTGCAAACCAAGTAGTTGGCCAAGTGGGGTCAGTGCGTTTGTCGAGAATGTCGTTAACATGTTGTGGCAGTTCTACAGTCCAGCCCTCTGCCAGTTGCAAGACGGGGCCAAGACCAGCTACGAGGTTCAGACGCAACATCGTCATCGGCATGCCACCACGCGTCAGGAAGTGGGAGCTGTAACCACCGCCGCGGAAGTAATCACGATCGGCAGGCATCCAACTGGTAGCCTTCAGGCATGCCTCCCAGTCTTCCTGCTTCATATCCCAGAAGTTCTTGATGGTTGGGTTGCCGTCTTTGTCGCTCATGGCACCGGTGGCATCGAGGGTCGTAGCACCGCTGTTTATCAGGTGGATGAAACCGCCGGCAGCAGCGCCCTCGGGCTTCCAGCCGCTGACGCGCTCGACAGCCTCCGGACTCCAGTAGGTGCGGATGTCGCTGAACATCACGCCCTTGTTGGTCAGCAAGTGACCGAAGAGCATCGACATGCCGTTCAGGAAGTCGTTCTCGGTAGCCAGCGTATAAGCTTCGCGAGGTCCGTTCCAGTCGAACGAGGTACACATCAGAGACTCCGGGAAGTCGAAGTTGGGCTTATAATCCGTCCACTGACGCTGTCCCTGCACACCGGCAGCAATGGCGTTGTGACCGATAGCTTCTTCTTTATATCCCATTTCGAGCAACTTCTCCGAACCCTGCATCAGGTCGCGGATAATCATCATGGTCTTGACGGTGAACTCCCAGTCCTCGTCCTTCTCCTGACGGTTCTTGCCCTTGCCTTTGCCGTTGAAGGTTGTCATCGGCACGCCAGGGAACAACGGACGGTCCTCGTTATAGTCGTGTCCCTCGTTGGGTTTGCAGTACTTCTCTACCCACTGCATTGCCTTGGCAAACTCCTCTTTGTCGTAGATGCCAAAGTCGATACGTCGCAGAATCTCGACAAGCGATACGTACTCTGTCCGCATGCCCAGGTACTGCTGAAGGAAGTCGGCGTTAACAATGGAACCGGCAATTCCCATACAGGTGTTGCCCAGTGACAGATAGCTCTTGCCGCGCATGGTGGCGACAGCCTGTGCTGCACGTGCAAAGCGCAATATCTTCTCAGCGACATCGGCAGGGATGCTGTTGTCAGCCAAGTCCTGCACATCGTGACCATAGATGCCGTAGGCGGGCAGGCCTTTCTGCGCATGGGCAGCCAGTACGGCAGCAAGGTAGACAGCACCGGGACGCTCCGTACCGTTGAAGCCCCATACGGCTTTGGGATACGTGGGATTCATATCCATGGTTTCAGAACCATAGCACCAGCAAGAGGTGACGGTAATCGTACTTCCCACACCCTCGCGCTCGAACTTCTCAGCACAGGCAGCGCTCTCACCTACTCTACCGATGGTGGTATCGCTGATGACACACTCCACCTTCGAGCCGTCACCATTCTTCAGGTTCTGCTCTATCAGGTCTTTTACGGCTTTGGCCAGCGCCATTGTTTTCTCTTCCAGTCCTTCGCGGATGCCGCCCTGACGTCCGTCGATAGTCGGGCGAATACCAATTTTAGGATAATTCTTCTTCATTGCGTTTGTTAGTTTTTATAGTTCTATACCTTATTTATTATTAAAGACGCTGAAAGCATTTACTTGTCATGCTGACAAATGAAAAATAATCCTAATTTATTTTGCCATTCGGCGCGTTTGCAGTACCTTTGCCGGCATGAAAAAAACTGTCATCACACTGCTGCTGTGTTGTCTTGCGCTTACTACCTATGCGCAGTATGACTTTCTGAAGGCTCACCGAGGTGTCATCAAGGGCGGATATGACTTCTGGGTGTACATGCCAGAAGACTATTATTACACGCAAGAGCAGACACCCGTCATCATCTACCTGCATGGTGCCAGCCTCTGTGGCAGAGACATCAACCGCTCGCGGCGCTACGGTCCGTTGGATGCCATTGTCAGAGGACGAGAGATACCGGCTTTGGTCATCGTGCCGCAGAACCCGGGAGGGGCGTGGAGTCCGCGCAAGGTGATGGATGTCTTGGAGTGGACACGCCAGCACTACGCCTGTGACTCTACCCGCATCTACGTGCTGGGCATGAGTCTTGGCGGTTATGGCACGATGGATTTTGCAGGCACTTACCCCGACCGCGTAGCGGCAGCCATCGCGATGTGTGGAGGCTGCAGTCTGAAGGACGTCCAACCATTGGGAAACCTGCCACTGTGGATTATCCATGGCACTGCAGACAGAGCCGTCAGCATTGCCAATTCGAAAAAGGTGGTCAGCGCCTTGAAGGCGAACCATAACGACAGCCGTCTGCGTTATGACTGGTGGCAGGGGGCTGGACACGGAGCTCCCGCACGTGTGTTTTACTCCAAGAAGACCTACCAGTGGCTGTTCTCCCACCGGTTGACAGATTCCGGACGTCCTGTAAACCGCTCCGTCAACATCAGTCAGAGCGAGTTGCAAGGCGTCTATCGTGACATGCTGAAGAACACTCCTAAACCAGAAATCATTGAAAGGGAGGAAGCTGAAGAATGAAGACCGTCCGCCTCGTCATGATGTGCCTTGCCGTCAGTCTGTTGGCAGGGTGTAAGGAGAAGCAACCTCAAGTCTTCAGCCACGAGTTGCTGTTACCGATGACACCTGTCAAAGACCAGGGCAAGAGCGAGTTATGCTGGGCTTACGCCATGCTGGCAACCATAGAGACGGAGCACCTGCTGCGTGGCGACAGCGTCAACCTCTCGCCTGTCTATATCAAACGGCAGCTGAAAGACTACCAGAAACCCTACCTCAGTGCTCCTCAAGCTCCACTCACCGCAGCAACACAACGTGCCATGTGTCAGACACTGCTCAACATGCTGGAGCGCTATGGCATCGTGGGGTATGACGTGCTGCCTGACGATGCCACCGACGACCTTCCTACGCCCAAGTACGTCTTTCTATTGGGAGCGCGCTACACACCGCACGAGTTTGCGCGTTCCGTTTGTGCACCTGATGAGTACATCAGTCTGACGAGCTTTGCCGACTCACCTTATTATAAAAAGATTGACGTGCCTATCCCTGACAACTGGGAGCACAACCGGCTGTTGAACATTCCCAAGGACTCACTGCGAAAGCACGTAAATCAGGCATTGCGCAACCGCCACCCGGTGTGCTTCGAAAGCAAGGCTCACGCTATGTGCATCATCGGCATGGCTCGCGACAAGAACAAGAGAGCCTATTATGTCATGAAAAACTCCTGGGGCACCGATCAGCCGCACGAGGGACTGGTTTATTATCCTGTCCGCCGCTTGTGGCGTGATGTTGTTGCCATCTACATGACGAGAGATGCCTACAATGGTGGCATGAATTAAAAAAAGCAGCAACTACCTGCCGTCATTTGTTCAGCTTCCATGTAGCGCCGTCCTTGGTGTCTTTCACCTCAAATCCGGCGGCAGCCAGTTCGTCACGTATCTGGTCACTGGTAGCCCAATCCTTATTAGCCTTGGCCTTAGCGCGCAGTGCAAGCACCATGTCGACAACCTTGCCAAAGGCTTCCTCGCGAGCGCTATTGTCGTCTGCAGCAAAACCGCTTGACGCAGTGGCCTTGAGACCCAAGATGTCCTCAGCGAAGAGATGCATCGTGTCCGACAGCTCCTTTAGGCTGTCAGTACTGATGCTGCCCTTGTGATCTATCAACTTGTTAACGACCGAGCATGCCTCAAAGAGGTTGCTGATAACTTGCGGCGTGGCAAAGTCGTCATTCATCGCATCATAGCACTTCTGACGCAGACTCTTCACGACTTTCTCTGTTTCTGCATCATTGGCAGCTGAAGCCTGAATGCGCTTTAGGTCGCCAATGGCTGTCATCAGCTTGTCCAGTCCTTTCTCGGCAGCCTCCAGGGCATCGTTCGAGAAGTCTACCGTTCCGCGATAGTGGGCGGAGAGCATAAAGAAACGGATGGTCATAGGGGCGTATGCCTTTTTCAGCAAGGGGTGGTCGCCCTTGAAGAACTGTTCCAGTGTAATGAAGTTACCCAACGATTTTCCCATCTTCTGACCGTTGATGGTCAGCATGTTGTTGTGCATCCAGTATTTCACAGCCTGATGTCCCATGGATGCAATGGCTTGTGCTATTTCGCACTCGTGGTGAGGGAAGATAAGGTCCATTCCTCCTCCGTGAATATCGAACATGTCACCCAGATACTTACGACCCATTGCCGTGCACTCACAGTGCCATCCGGGGAAACCGTCGCTCCAAGGCGAAGGCCATCGCATGATGTGCTCGGGCTGGGCACGCTTCCACAAGGCGAAGTCTGCCTGGTTGTGCTTCTCGCCAACACCTGCCAGCTCGCGGCTCTCGTCCTTGATATTCTCTAACGAACGTCCACTGAGCATACCGTAGCACTCTTGCTTCTTGCCGCGTTCCTCCTGCCACTTGTTATACGCCTCAATGTCAAAGTAGATAGAACCATTAGACTCATAAGCGAGACCATTCTCCATGATTTCGCCTACCAACTGCTGTTGTTCGATTATGTGTCCAGTAGCATGAGGCTCAATGGACGGACGCAGACAGCCCAGCGCATCCATAGCCGCATGATAGCGGTTAGCATAGTACTGAGCAATCTCCATGGGCTCCAGCTGTTCCAGACGGGCCTTCTTAGCTATCTTGTCCTCGCCCTCGTCGGCATCATGCTCCAGATGTCCCACATCGGTAATGTTGCGCACATACCTCACCTTGTAACCGAGGTGTTTCAAATAGCGGAACACCACGTCAAAGGTGACAGCCGGACGGGCATGACCCAAATGGGGATCTCCATAGACGGTAGGACCGCAGACATACATGCCGACGTTAGGGGCGTGAAGAGGTTCGAAGCGCTCTTTCTGACGTGTGAGCGTATTGTAAATAACCAGTTTAGATTCCATCATTACCTTTATTTATATCAATGACACTTCAAAAATTAGGGGACAAAGTTACAAAGAATTTAGCTAAAAGAAAAATTTTTAAGCCAATAATGACTTGCGATTAGAAAAAAATGCGTATCTTTGCCTTCGCTAACCACAACAAGCATATCTTAAAAACCACACATCATGATGCGCAATCATAAGTTACTACTGGGTCTTGCCCTCGCCGTTTTGTTCATGGCTTCCTGTAAGAAGGAGGAAACCTTCAGCCAGAACACCTACGATGAATACGTCAGGTCTATCTTCCCCGTTAAGAATTTCGACAACACCTATCAGCAGTGGGCTTCCATCGGTTTTGCCACTGCTAGAATCACAATCAACGGCACCCCGTCTGAGGAATATCAGGTCGGTATTTATTTAGAAAACCCCAAGAACAATAATAAAGTCACCAAACTCTATGAAGGTAAAATATCCAGCACTTCCAGCAGTACCCGTCTGAACACCGCCATTCCTTTCCTGTTGGCACAGCCCTCTGTTTGGGTGATGGTTGTGAATAGCGAGAAGCACTACGTGATACAGAAAGCCGCCATCAACTACATCGAACCCAACTACATACTGAATACCACTATCACTTGGTCTACGGAGACATCTACTGCCACAAAACAACTGCCCAGTGAGGCTTCTCCCTTTGCCTTCCGTTATCTCTTTGAGGAAGACTTCCCCGATGCGGGCGATTTCGACTATAACGACTGTGTCATCACCGTCATTCCAGAGATTGCTGCCGACAACGCCAAGAAGGTAACGCTTACCGTCAGAGCCGAGGCTGCCGGCGCCCAGAAGACGCTGGGAGCGGGTCTCCGACTGGTAGGTATCACCGATGGGCTGATAGAGAGCAAGGTGTGCACACAGCAGCTGCCCGCTCCTCCTGCCAACCTCGGCGAATACAAGAACATTCCCGATGGTGATTTCACCAAGTCGAATACTGACCAGAGCAGCCTGGTTATGCTACTCTGCAAGGACATGCATTGGGTAATGAATCCTGTCGAAGGCACCAACGGCGGTATCACTCGCCTGCCTTACAACACGCGGCGTGAGGGAGAACGTGTTGCAGTCAAGGAGGCAAAATACGAGTTTGTCTTCAAAAACGAAGCTACGGCGCGCAACATGATGAACCAAGAGATCTACGATTGTTTCATTGTCGAGCCCTACAATGGCAGCTTCTGGGAAGTGCATACCGTTCAGAATGGCCGCAAGGGTGACCTCGTGTTGCATTACGACGTTCATGGCAAGACCTACCAGGAGTATCTCAACGCCTATGTCAACTCTGGTGTCGGCAAGGTGACATGGGCTTTGCTGGTTCCTGGCACGGTGGCGTACCCCTATGAAGGTATCAGGATTACGGCAGCCTACAACCAGTTTGAAGGCTGGGGACAGAACATGAACAATAACACCCAGTGGTATTTATATCCCACCTTCGGCAACGTCTGGCAGTAACTCCAGCTGTTTCATAATGCCGTCGGTAAGCACCTCGTTATAAGGTTGCTTGCCGTTGATGGTATCAAAGATGAAGCGCACTCCGTTTCGGCCTTCACCCTTTATGAAGGTATAAACCAGACACAGGTTCTGCAGACCGACAGTCTCTGAGAGTATATCCAAATCGGTTATCGCCAGCTGCGACAAGGCAAGCTGGTAAGCTCTCTCGCTGTATTCATCACACATGCGAGCCACATCACCCAGTGTCTCCATACCGAAGTGTTCCAAGATAGGCAGATAGGGCATCAGCGAGGCAGGGTATATCTCGGCTTGATTGACGGCAGCTATGCGTTTGTTCAGCCTGTCGAAAGGATTCAGTTCCAGGTAACTACGGAACGAGTCGGTCGACAGTGGAACCTCATCCAGTTTGCCGTCCTTCACCAGCGCTTGCACCTTACGACGATATTCCGTCATCGTGATGCGCAGTCGGCTGAATTCGTCATCAGCCAACTCCAACATTCCTGCCAGACGGCTGAACTGCCGCCGATACTCTGCAGGAAGCTTGACGGCACCCTTATACCCAATATCATGTTCAATGGCTGACCACACATGCTGCAATGCCGTGCGCATCTGTATCTCAAAGGGAATATCCGACAGTGGTCCTGGCTCGTTCAACCGACAGACGTAGTGTAGCGAGTTATAACCGAAACTGGTCAGCTCGTGAGCCTTACGCTTGTCAATGGAGTTTTTCCAATCTACCTGATAGAGCCGCTTCACAATAGCTGCCACCTTGTCAACATCGTCCGTATAGAACGTCACGATTCGCAAGCCAACCAGATCCGTCACTGCGTCCAGTGTCTGGTATTTGTTTCCCTTGCGCTCCAACTTACCGATCAGCGAAGCCTCCGTCTTGACGCGACTCTCTAAAGCATTGAGTTCCACGCCTTGTTCACGCAAGACGCCAGCCAACTGTTGATGCACTTGTTCCCGCAGTTGTTCCAGCTGCGGTTTTAGTGCGATAAACTCTTCCCTCAACAGTTGTCCTTGTGGGCTCAATACAGGGTTCATTTGAATTCAAACAGATTGGTAAAGCCTGTCATGGCAAATACTTGCTGAAGGTCGTTGTTCAGACCGCGTATGAAGACCCGACTGCCCTTTGGCTTCGAGTTTTTCAATATGGCAAGGAAGATACGAAGACCGCTGGAGGAGATGTATTCCAGATTAGAGCAGTCCAGAATGATGTCATGCCCCTCACATTCGTTCAATACCTGCACATCGCGTTCGGTCTGTGGGGCAGCGGCGGTGTCAAGACGGCCCTCAAAGTACATCACATACGTGTTGTCCTCTTCTTTAAATTTTGTTTCCATAATGTGTATTCTCGTTTGTTTTTATATTGTTTCTTATTGTCCGTTCATCTTTTTCTGCAGTGTCAGGATGTTTTGCCCGTCATGGCGTTTGTAGTGGACGGTGTCCATCAGTTGGTTGACTAGGAAGATGCCAAGTCCGCCGATTGGACGCACCTCTGCCGGCAGTGTCGTATCAACCACGGTGTTGCTTGTAGGGTCAAAGGGCACGCCAGAGTCTCTGATGACAAACTCCAGACACGCGTCATCAGCGTTAGCCTCAATATACACCTCTCCCGTGGTGCCTTCAGCATAAGCATAATTCATGACGTTGACCACAGCCTCCTCAATAGCCAGATTCATCTTCATCGTGAGAGTAACATCAAAGCCCATGTTTTTGCATACCTCGTCAACGAAGGCGTTCAATAGCGGCACCTCCTGCACGTCGTTGTGCAGAGTGATGCTGCGCCGATAGTGTCTGACGCCCTTCTGTCCGGTATCTTGTTTAGCAAACATGTCAGCTTTCTGCCTGTCTTACTTCTTAGCTATTAACTTTTTACATTTTCTTTGAAATCGACTGCAAATATACACATTCCTGTCCACCTATGCAACTCTATCATGTTAAAATTCACTTAATCTGCTTGACGGGGAAGGTGAAGTAGGTATCGGGGAATGGCTCGTCACTGAGGGTGAAGTGCCACCACTCGGTGTACATGGGCTTGAAGCCATGGGCAAGCATGGCGCGACGCAGAATCATGCGGTTCTTAAACTGCTGCTCCGTTATGCTGCGCTTAGGCTCGGCAGGCGATTTTGAGTTGTCGCCCGTATATTCGCCCGTCTCCGGATTACCGCAGAAGTCGGGATGGCTCTCCGGACCGAACCAGTCGAAGGTTCCACCCATGTCAAGCTCTTTCTCTGTCTTCATATCGAAGAGCGTCAGGTCAACGGTGCTTCCGCGTGTGTGACCGCTGCGACTGCAAATATACTCCTGCTCAAAGAGCACACTCTTGTCGAGGTCAGGATAGAAGTAGGACTTCATCTTCGTGTCTGTGAGGTCCTTTGCCCAACGTGCGAAGTGGTCAACAGCCTTCTGCGGACGATAGGCATCGTAGATTTTCAGACGATAGCCTTGAGACTTCACGTCATCACTCACTTCCTTCAGCGCCTTGGCTGCCTGCTTCGTCAACAGAGCCGTGGACTCCTCATAACCATCAATGCGTTGTCCTACGAAGTTGTACGTGCTAAAATAACGTATCTCCAGAATGGCGTCGGGCACTACATCAGTCAGGGTTACAAACTGACTGTTATCATCTGTCGGACTGACAACAGAACGATTGTCGCTGTCTTTGCAGCCGGTCATCACACACGAGCCGTACAGAATTGTGAGAATGGCTGTCAGAAGCCATAGCTTGTTCTTTCTCATTCTCTCTTTTGGTTATTATTTGGCTGCAAAGTTACAATTAAGTAAGCGAAAATCCAAATTTTTAGGGTATTTTCCTAATTTGTATCGCAGACGATTCATTGTTAAATACACTTAAAGTTTTCAATGAATCGCTTGCGATATGAGTTGTTCTTCATAACTTTGCGTCGCGGACGATAGAAGCGTTAAATCAAATAATATAGAAGATATGCAAAAGATTTATGATTTCAAAGCTCTCACGAGCAAAGGCAAAGAGCTAGATTTCTCTGAATTCAAAGGTAAAGTGCTGCTGATTGTCAACACCGCCAGCAAGTGCGGACTGACGCCTCAGTTTGCAGGACTGGAGGAGATGAACAAGAAGTACAAGGACAAGGGTCTGGTTATCATCGGTTTCCCCTGCAACCAGTTCAAGGAACAGGATCCGGAGGGCGATGCAAAGATTGAGGAGTTCTGCCAGCTGAACTACGGCGTGACATTCCAGATTATGAAGAAGGGTGATGTCAACGGTCCCGATGCTCAGCCCATCTTCGAGTATCTGAAGTCGATGGCTCCCGACGAGGAGTATCACGGACTGAAGGCGAAGGGTATGAAAGCCTTGTTCAAGACCATCAGTACGAGTGTCGAGAAGGACAGCGATATCAAGTGGAACTTCACCAAGTTCCTCATCTCTAAAGACGGCGAGACCATCAAGCGTTTTGCACCTCCCACTGAGCCGAAGGACTTCGAGAAGGACGTGGAGGAGTTCTTGGGTTGAGAGATGAGAGTTGAAAGTTGAGAGTTCAGCATATGTACGACGAATTACGACTAAACAATCAGGTGTGCTTCAGGCTCTATTCTGCAGCGCGGCTGATGATGCAGGCCTACACACCATTTCTGAATGAGCTGGGCATTACTTATCCGCAATACCTGGTGCTAATGGTGCTGTGGGAGAAGGATGCCCTGCCCGTGAACGACATTGCCCACCGCCTGTTGCTGGAGACGAATACCGTCACGCCAATGATTCAGCGCATGGAGAAACAAGGCATCGTCACACGTCAGCGAGGCAAGGAGGACAAGCGACAGCAGATTGTGTCGTTGACTGAGAAAGGACGAGCGTTGGAAGAACAGGCGTACCGTATTATTCCTAAGGGTATGGGCGAACGTCTTGCAGTCTGTCCACTCAGCATGAACGACTTTCAGAAGCTATCCAGCGAACTCGATGACATCATAGGTGCTTTGAAATAAAAACAACATAATTGATAGAACAAGATGATGAGAAAAAAATTTCTATGGGTGTTGACCACCATCCTGACTTACAGTATTACACTGTCAGCGTGCAGTGACAGTGACAACAAAACGACACCAGACTTGACAGTGCTCACGGAGTGGCAGGCTGGAAAGACCGTCTCAGCTGAAGCCGTAGAAGCCTACGGAGGCCTTGACAAGTGCTTTGCCGCAGAACCAATCCCTGATGGTGTATGGGCAAAAATGCAGGGAAAGACTTATAAGGAGAACCCATACATTGGGCGTGACGACCTGCGCCATATCCGTGCATTGCACTGGGACTATGACAATCAGATGCATGTCGGCGAGATGATATGCAACAAGGAGATTGCTGACCGCTTGGCACGCATCCTGCGTCAGCTCTTCGAAGCGAAGTATCCAATCCAGCGAATGTTGCTGCCCGATGTCTATAACGCTGATGACGAGACGCAAATGCGCGACAACAACTCGTCGTGTTTTTGCTACAGGACCATCGCTGGCTCCGCCAAGCTTTCAAAACATGCCCGTGGACTGGCAGTGGATATCAACACGCTTTATAATCCTTACTACAGAGACATGGCTGACGGCACTCGCTATATCCAGCCTGCTACGGCAGCTGAATACTGTGACCGCACGAAGTCATTCCTCTATAAAATAGACCACAACGATCTCTGCTTCAAGCTCTTCACTGAGGCTGGCTTTGAGTGGGGAGGCGACTGGACAACGCGCAAAGACTTCCAGCATTTTGAACTAATCGAATAAACAAGAGAGATATGAAGATTTTTAAGTATTTCATGGCTGTTGTCACGCTAATGGCGACAACGGCATGTAACGGGAAAGCCTCATCTAACCTCTCGCAAGGTGAGGAACAAGAGACTGAGTCGAGCACTGAACTCCCTCTCTCTGCGGAGGGGAAAGAGGGAAAACTCCTTGTCGTATTTTTCTCCCACGCTGGCGACAACTATGCCGTAGGTAATATCAAGGTGGGTAACACAAAGATTGTTGCCGACTACATCACGGAATTCACAGGTGCCGACCAGTTTGAGATCAAGACATCGAAGTATGACGGCATGGCTTACAAGCCGCTGTGCGACCTTGCCAAAGAGGAACAGCAGAATGGCGAGTTGCCTCCGTTTGAGGGTACGGTGGACATTTCCAAATATGATGTGGTATTCATCGGTGGTCCTGTTTGGTGGGGCACCTATCCGCAGGTGATGTTTACGTTCTTCAAGCAGTACGACCTTTCTGGCAAGACCATCATTCCCTTCACCACGCACGAAGGCTCCGGCTTAGGTCGTTGCGTGAAGGACGTCAAGAAAGCTTATCCGAAGGCTACCGTTACAGAGGGCTTCTCGATGTATGGGCACGATGTCCGCACGGGTAAGGAACGCGTAAAGAAGTGGCTGAAGAAGTTTGGCTATCAGGAAAAGTAAGTAAACAGCGCTTAACCCACACCTGCGTGGTATAGGCGAAGTCTTAAACGGAAAAACGCCGAGGCATCCTTGCAGATGTCTCGGCGGATTTTTTTGCTTATTATGTTTGGCAAAGTAGCATCAGTGTCCGAAACCACCACCAGGACCGCCGCCAGGACCTCCGCCGCTAGTGTTGTAGGAGGACAGCGAGACGTTGCTGCCGCCACTGCACGAAGTATATCCATTCTCGCTCCAGAAAGCGGTGCCGCTGGCGGTCACGCCCGACTTGAGCGATGTGGTGCCTGTGGTGTAAACAACCATCGGCGTACCCATTGAGTTGTTGGAAGGCACCTTAAAGGCGAAAGCTACCGACGAGCTGCCGTTGTAGAGTGCATACCACGCACCCTTGCTGTAGGATGACGCCTGATAAGCAGTGCCGTTACTTACGGAAGCGTTTCGCTCCAGTCCGCCTATGGCCACGACATTACCACCGGTGATGTAAAGTTTCTTGTTGCTCTCGGTGTTGGCATCGAGCCCCACTTCGGCACCTCCTGCAGATACGGCGAAGACGTTGCCGCCCTTGATGTACAGGTTTCCGTTGGCATCAATACCGTCGTTGCCTGAAGCCACCGCCATCACGTTACCACCACTGACGGTGAGGTCCTGAGCCGCATTGATGGCGTCGTCGTACGTGTTGCAGTAGATGTCACCACCCGTTATCTCCAGCGTGTTCTTGCTTTCTATGCCCTCGCCGTTGCGCCCTTTGGTGCTGACAGTAATGGTACCACCGCTGATGACGATACCGCCCGAGTAAGTGTAGCTGTTGCCGCTCTCGGTCTTCACGCCTGCCTTGATGCCCTTCGGTGACGAGTAATAGTCGCTGTCAACCCTGTCGGTATTACCGGTGTAGTTGGTATTCTCCGTTGTACCATTATTATAATACAGTCCGCCGGTTGTCTCTACATTGATGGTGCCATCGGTAATGGTCAGCACACCGTCACACTTCATGCCCTTGCCGCCCGAGCCTGTTGCCTTGAGCGTCAGCGTACCACCGCTGATGGTCATGTTGCCGTCGGCACTCAGTCCGCAGGCAGCCTTCGTCTCCAGGTCGTCAGCATCCCACGTACCATTGCCGGTTGTAGTCACATTGATGGTGCCGCCCGTCACGGTAATGTCGCCCTCGGCCTTGACGCCCTTAGCGGCTATGGCAGTGCAGTTGACGGTGAGCGTTCCGCCTTGTATGTACATATTACCACTGTCTTCACCCTCGTGGTCGGTGGTCTCACCAGTTGACCCTACGGTAGCATCTTCTATGTCGCACTGTATGCCGTCGGCCTGCGTACCGCTAATGTTGACGCTGCCGCTCTCCATGAGGAAGAACTGCTCGCAGTTGATGCCGTCGCCCACCGCCTGAGTGATGTTGATGGTGGCGTTCTTGATGCTGATGTATTCACCTGTCTTGATGCCGTGCTTCACGTTACCCACGATGTTGAGCGTGCCCTTCTGGGCAAACTCGGCGTGACCCTTGATGTAGAGACAGCCCTTCTGCGAACCGCTGGCAGCATCGGTGAGGGTGCTGACCGTTCCCGTCAGGGGCTTCACCTTGATGCGTTTGCTGTTCTGAATGTGTATGGCAGCACCTGAATACACCAGTGTGGCGTTAGTCAGCGTCAGTCCATTCAGTTCGACGGTTGCCTTGTAGGAGCCCGACATATAGAACTCGCCGTCGCTTGATGTTCCGCTCAGCATGTAAGTGATTTCCTCGGCAAGGTCGCTGCTCTGGGCAATAGAGACGTGAGCCCCGCTCTGTTCGATGGTGAGATACTGCGCTACGTTGCCTGCTACGGTGACGTTAGCTGTCGAGCCGTTAAAGTCTACGCTGACAGTGCCGTCGGTCACGGTCGACTCGTCGGTTGTCATGCTGCTGATATCCGTGAGTGCAAAGGTCTTACCCATGATGGTCACGGAGTTTCCGTCACTGTAAGTCATCTTACCCGTCTGCGCGGCAGGGAACTGGTAGGTCACGCTGCCCGTACTGACATTCAGCGTCTGCGCCCCTGCTACTATTGTCATCACAAGGGCAGCTATGGTACAAAGTGTCTTCTTCATCTGATGTTCACTTTAAGCGTTCTTTTATTGTTCTTTACGATATATACTCCCTTGGGCAGCGCTGCACCCTGCGGCATCTGTCTGCCCTGCATGTCGTAGATGACGGTATTGTCGTCGGTAACGAGCTGGTTGACGTTTATCTGACTGATGCCCGTCGTGCCGTCGGTCGAGAACTCCATACTTGTCAGCTCCGACAGTGCGATGGTTGCTACCGTCTCGTTGCCGCTGGTTGCCACCAGGTTGTTGCCGGCAAACGCAATCGTGAGGTTTGTAGCTGTCACGGCCTGCGTGGTACCGTCGCTGAGGGTGAATACCATGTACTGGTAGTCACCGGCCCGCATCGACAGACTGCTGACGATGCAGAGCATAGCTAAAAGGATTGTCTTCTTCATATTATTCACGTTTTTTACTGTTGGTATTCGTTGTTGATGGCTTGTTCAGGATATGCCATTATTCTTGCTGCAAAGATATAAAAAAACGGGTATCCGCCAAAACTTATTCAGCGAACACCCCGTTTCGTTCAGCGAATCCCGCTTCCTTTCTACCGTCTTCCTCATTCTTTTTTGCTATACACCCCTGCCCTACTTCTGAATAAAACCCAAGTTTTAGGTATTGCGAACGTGCGACAGATGCTGTACCTTTGCACCCGAGAGAAAACCATTGAAACCATTTAACCACATAATAACAAACAACAATGAAGAAAACAGTAGTAATCTACGGCTCCTCGACGGGAACGTGCGAGGGCATTGCTGAGAAAATTGGTGCCAAACTGGGTGCCGAAGTGTTGAACGTACAAGACCTGACGGCTGATGTCGTTGCCGCCAACGACAACCTGATATTGGGAACATCGACATGGGGTGCCGGCGAGTTACAGGACGACTGGTATGACGGACTCAAGGTGTTGCAGGGTGCTGACCTCACGGGTAAGACCATCGCTCTCTTCGGTTGTGGCGACAGCGAGTCGTACGGCGATACCTTCGTCGGAGGCATCGGCGAACTGTACGATGGCATCAAGGACAGCGGAGCTCATTTCGTGGGTAGCGTCAGCACCGACGGCTACACCTTCGATGACTCGTCAGCCATCATCAACGGACAATTCATCGGACTGCCGCTTGACGATGTCAACGAAGATGACAAGACCGACAGCCGCATTGACGCATGGATTGCAGCTATCTCGCCTAACCTTTAATCCCACCACTTAAAACCACAAAGACATGATGCAGCACAAGACTACTTCAGCCACTCCCATAGACCTGAAGGTACTGATGAACCACATCTACGAATTTCGCAAAGGCGTACGACAGATGGTGCTCTTCACCTGTCACAAGCGCTACGAGGCTTTTGCCATACAGCGTCTTGAGCACATGGGAATACCCTATCTCATACAGCCGGCTGGTCGTCAGAACCTGAACCTCTACTTTGGACGCGAAGAGTGTCTTGATGCCATACGCCTTATTGTCAACCGTCCGCTCAACGAGCTCACACCCGAAGAAGACTTCATCCTGGGAGCCGTCTTGGGTTACGACATCTGTGCCCAGTGCCAGCGCTTCTGCAAGCGGAAGGAAAAATGCAGCAAGGTGAGCTAAGAAATAGTCATCTCGGGTTACCTTGCTGCTTTACTCGTCACTTCTTCACGCTTCGCTCTTGCTATGCAGGTCGCGGTTCTTGCTTCTGATGCGATAGACGAACACGGCGAGGATAATCAGCACCATTTGATACTTTTGGAGTTGCATAGAGAGGGATAGAAGGAACGAGATAATCGTTATATTCTATATTTATATATATTAGATTTTATATTATTATATATAAAAATTAACATATAAGTTATACTTATAATGTCTGTTTTCCGCATTTTCTCACCCTCGAAAAGGCTTAATGTCCACTTTCGGCTCTTCACAAAGTCTTTTCCTGCCACTTCGCCAACCACATAGACATCGCCGATATGTTCAATGACGGGAGCGATGACAACCGGCGGAAACAGACGGGCCAGCAGTCGCTTGCCTTGCCACTTGATGAGTGCCGACATGAGGAAATAGACCAGCGGCACACCCGCGATACCTGCAATGGTTCCTGTCATTCCCCGTTGCTCCGAGGCAGATTTTATGGGTGCGATGAAGGCAAAGCTGATACCCAGGAAGATGGGCACGATTCCCTTGGTAATCAGATGGAAGATGAGTGTGCCGATGCCAGCCGTAAACAGGGCGGTGGCAGGGTCGAGACCGATGAGCAGCGGCACCAGTACCGTAGAGCCAAAGGCTACGAACAGAAACTAGACGCCAACAATGGTCTTTCGCGTGGTGGTTAGTTCTTGATTCAGCTTGCGTATTATTTAATAGATAATGGAAGTCAACAGATAAGCCACGATTGTTGAAGTAATCACACAAATCAGACCCGGCATCATGAACGAGTGGTTCAGCAGGTATTTGCCTATCACCGTTGTGCCGCTTCGGTCGAAGTTCACCGTGGCAATATCGCTGGGATAGTTGGGGATGAAGAAGTAGCCGTAGACTGAGGGGAGCACGCCCAACAGCACCGGACCTTCGATGTCCAGCGAGTAAGCCAGCGGCAACATGGCTACCACCACTGCTCCCTGCGAGTTGATGAGTACCGACACCAGGAAGAATACCAAAGCGATAGACCAGGGATACTCCGACACGACGTGTGTCAACATCAGTTTCATCTCGCCCATGTAATTGGAGAAATAGGTGTCAGCCAGCCATGCAATGCCGTAGATGGCTACCACTGCCACCATACCCGACTGCCACACAGGACCAGCAACTGCCTTCTTGGGCGAAGCCTTGCAGAAGATAATCATCAGGGCAGCGGCTGAAATCATCACAATCTGGATAACAACATTCATAGCCAGCGGCTTTTCAAACCACTCCGTCACATTCTCTACATGTACATTGGCTTTCACCAAATGGTCGGCAGTCAGCATAAGGTCATCATTGATATGCAAGTCGTCAGCATCCTTCACCGCACGCAGCGTTTCATATGAAGGCAGGGCCTCTTGGAAGATAGCGAAGAAGACGATGACAGCCAGGGCACCCAGAAAGACGAAGACGGCATTCTTGGCAGACTGCGGAATCTTCTTGTCGAGGGTGGTGGCATTGGAGCCATAGATGTAATTATACTGCTCGGGGTCCTTCAGCCTAGCCTGAAACTTCGGGTCTTTGTCGAGGTCGAGACCGCGATGATAGGAGGCAGCAGCGGCAGCCATCAGTCCACAGAGACTGGCGGGAATGGAAACCATCAGCACCTGAGGAATGGTGATGTCAAAATGGTTGGCATTGCTGATGGAAACGAAAGCCACCACGGCAGCAGCAATGGGCGAGCAGGTGATGCCCACCTGTGAAGCGACGGATGCCACTGCGCAGGGACGTTCCGGACGGATGCCTTTCTTCAGCGCGATGTCGCAGATGATGGGCATCAGCGTGTAGACGACATGTCCCGTGCCCACCAGTACAGTGAGGAAGAACGTGCACAGCGGAGCCAGGAAGGTGATGCGGTCAGGATGCTTGCGCAACAGTTTCTCGGCTATCTGAATCAGCCAGTCCATGCCCCCCGAAGCCTGCATGATGCCGGCACAGGTCACGGCGGCAATAATTATATAGATAACATCGGTAGGAGGCGAACCGGGCTTCAGTCCAAATCCGAACACGAGGATAGCCAGACCGATGCCTGATATGGCACCCAGCGCCAGACTTCCATAACGGGAACCAACCCACAGTGCACCTAATACAATGAGGAGTTGCAGAATCATTACTAATGACATGGTAACTGTTGTTTTAAGTGTTTTGTTTTAGTCTTTTTTACTTATTTGCCTGCAAAGATATTAAAAATAATCTGAACAAGCAAACCAAATGGAAAGAATTTGTTTAAACCCACAGAAGTAAAAGCAGGGGATAACCGCTGGCAAGCCCCTCGTTTGACGGCGGTAAGCCCCTCGTTTAATCGCGACAAATCAGGGGGTGAACAAACACTTACCTCTGCAAGGTGAAATCAAACTGCAGTCCACCGCCGTCGGCTGTTCGGGCACTTATCTGTCCGCCATGCAGCATGACGGCATTTTTGACGATGGCTAAACCCAGACCGGTACCTCCCAGTTGGCGACTGCGACCTTTATCCACACGGTAGAAGCGCTCGAAGATGCGCGGCAGGTGTTCTTCAGCAACTCCTGCGCCATTGTCGCGGAAGGTGAATGCCCAGTAGGTGTCGTAGGCTTCGGCAGAGACTTCCACCGTCGTCCCTTCGCCGGCATAGCAGACGGCATTGTCGACAAGATTGCGGAAGATGCTGTAGATGAGCGACCAGTTGCCACGGATACAGACATCTCCAGGCAGACAGTTTTTCAGTCGCATGTGCTTGCCTTCCACCGCCAATGCCGTCTCCTCAACGATGTCTGCCATCATTGCCGAGATGTCTATCCGCTCCTTCTGCAGGAGTTCTGGAGCATAGTCCATGCGGTTCAGTGTGGAGATGTCCTGCAACAGAGCTGTCAGGCGGCGGGCCTGGGCGTTGGCACGTCGGATGAATTGCAGCTTCGTCTCGTCGGCGATGTCAGGATTGTCGATGATGGTGTCGGTATATCCGAGGATGCTGGCAACGGGAGTCTTCAGCTCGTGAGCGATGTTTTGTGTGAGTTGGCGGCGCATCTCGCCCTGCTTAGCCAGCTGTTCGCGACTGATGCGCTCATCCATTCTGTGGGCATAGTGGTAGAGCAACAAGCCCAGCAACAGCATGACCACGACGGAGAACAGGAGCAAGTGCCAGTCGCTCACCTCGTCGAAGGGCTGCAGGAAGTGCTTGTCATAGTCTTCAAACAAGATGAAGATGAGGGCATAGAGGAGGAAGATGCCCATCACGCATGCCCACATCCGTTTTCCTTCACTGAGCGTTCTCATATGCATACGGTAAAGACATCACTTAAAACAGTAGCCGAATCGCTGGCGGGTGAGGATGCGGGCGGCATACGCGCCCATCTTCTTACGCAGACGTGTGATGTTGACATCGACAGAGCGTTCGGTCACGATTACATCATCAGGCCAGACGCTGTCTATCAGTTCACGGCGCGAGAACACCTGCCCGCGATGACTCAGCAGCAGTACCAGCAGGTCGAACTCGGTACGTGTAAGGTCGATGTCATTACCGTCAATAGTGACGTTCTTCCTGACGGTATCTACCACCAGTCCGTCGCACTGCATTCTCCCTTCCTCCTGAAGCGGGCGGGGTTGGTTCCGTTTCAATACGGCATTCACGCGTGCCACCACTTCGCGCACGGAGAACGGCTTCGTCACGTAGTCGTCGGCACCCAGTCCGAAACCGGTTAGCGTGTCGTCCTCAGCGTCCTTAGCTGTCAGGAATATAATAGGTATGTGTGAGGTCTGCGCGTCAGCCTTCAGTCTTTCTGCCAGTTCGAAACCGGACTGTCCGGGCAGCATCACGTCGAGCAACAGCAAATCATAGAATTTACAATTTGACAATTTACAATTTACAATTTGCTGTTGAGCCTCCTCAGCAGAATAAGCGACATCGGCCTCATAGCCTGCCGCATTGAGATTGAACTGCAGGATTTCACACAAGTCCTGCTCGTCATCGACTATCAATATTCGTTTCTTTTCCATATCTGGGTGCAAAGGTACGAATTATTTTCCAAATCTCGCCTGAACAACATTGACAACATAGTCGCCAAGTTTCTCGCACTCGTTGATGAGGTCGATGTAGAGGGTGCCGATGGCATAGTCGTATTCGCGCTCGTTGACAGCACGGATATTGTCCATCTTCAGCCGCTGGCGCATCTGGTTGATGTCGTTCTCAATGCGGAATGTCTCACGGATGTCGTGCTCACGGCGGTGACCAGTCATAAAGATATTCATCTGCGTCAGGGCATCGTCACAGAGCGTCATCATGGCTTGTACGTGGGTGCGCTGGGTGGCGGTAAAGTCTTTGCCGCTCTCTTGCAGACGGCTGAGAGTGCGAGCCATGTTGTAGCAGGCATCACCGATAGACTCCAGTTCGCCGACCTCGCGCAGCATCTGCCGCACTTTCTGCTTGGTCTCATCGCTCAGGTGGTTCTCGCTCACCTGTTCCAGAAATCGGGCTATCTCTATCTCCATACGGTCGGTATAGTCTTCTTGCTGTTCAACCTGAGTGTACAGATGCGTAAACTTAGCCTCATCCTGTTCGTCCATCAGACTGCGCACCATGCTGAACATCTTCTGCACACGCACACCAAACTGTGCCGTTTCTTTCTGTGCCTGCAGGACAGAGATTTCGGGCGTCTGCATGAGGTTGGTCTGAATATACTGCAGGCGGAACTGCTCCTGCTCGGGTTGCGGCTTCTCGGGCAAGAGCCAGCAGACGATGCGTTCAAGCCAGGGAATGAAACCTATCAGAAGGGCGGTGTTCGTCACATTGAAGCAGGTGTGGAACATAGCCAGAACGACAGGCAATAAAGTCGCGTTCGCGTTCTTCCCTCCTACGGGGGTGATGACTGATGGGTCGTAACCCACAAGTCCACACACGATATCGACGAAAGGATAGAATACGCACAATACCCATACGACACCGAACACGTTGAACAGCAGATGAGCCAAAGCAGCCCGACGTGCCTGCGTGTTGGCACCAAGGGCAGCAAGATTGGCAGTTGCCGTAGTGCCAATGTTCTCGCCCATCACCAATGCAATGCCGAGATAGATAGGCAGCACACCTGTGGAACAGAGCAGGATGGTGATTGCCATCACTGCTGCCGACGACTGTACGATGCAGGTGATAATGGTACCAATGGCGAGGAAAGTCAGTATCGTCCAATAGCTATCGGTATCGAACGATGCGAAGAAGCGTACTACGGCTTCGTTATGCTCGAGGTCCATCTCCTTGCCCGCCGTGCTCAGCATGACCAGCGACAGGAACATAAACGCAATGCCAAACAGAAAATCGCCCGCAAAGCGGTGACGCTTCTTGTAAATGAGTATCATGCCGATGAAGAACGCAGGGAAGACGACGTTCGTCAAATCGACGTTATAGCCTAGCGACATGATCCACGCCGTCAGCGTCGTTCCGATGTTGGCACCCATAATAACAGAGATTGCCTGCGACAACGTGAGCAGACCTGCCGACACGAAGGAGACGGTCATTACGGTGGTTGCCGACGACGACTGCACGGCACACGTCACGAATGTTCCCGTCAGCATGCCCGTCAGTCGGTTGGTGGTCATGCGTGCCAAGATGTGTCGCAGCTGAGGACCAGCCATCTTCTGTAGTGCGTCACTCATCATGCGCATGCCGAAGATGAGCAGTCCCAGCGCTCCAAGTAGCTTCAGCGACACCATTACGTAGTCTTGCGTTGTTTCCATTTTGCTTCCTATTATATTTCAGGATGCAAAATTAAGCGTAAACAACGTAAACGTCAAGAAAAAAGCATTACAATGCTGTTACACGGGAATGATGTAACAGCATTGTAATAAAAACGCCATCACTTAACCACAACCTTGCGGCCCTGATGGATGTAGATGCCCTTGGCAGTGGGGGGAGCAGAGATGCGACGACCATCGAGGGTGAACCACGCTGCCTTCTGGGTGTCTGCCTGACGGTCTATCTCGAGAATGCCAGTGGGCATGCCCAGCAGGTGCTTCAGTCCGTTAAGGGCGTTGATTTTACCCAGGCCAGCCTGCTCGATGTGCCCACTGGGAATCTTGCTGACATCAGTGGTCCGCTCTCGGGAGCAAGTGCAACATATTTCGACTGACTGGGTGCACCGTCGACAAGGAGGCCGAACTCATAGTCGACATTCTTGAGGTAGAAGCTCTTTTGGCTAAAGCTCAGCTTGTAAACCACGGAAGTACCTTTGGCAGAGGGATACTGGGTGTCCTTCTTCAACTCGGCGGTGGTAGGAAGGTTAGCTAACGCATCTTCATCGAAATAGGTAAACTGATAGCTTTTTACATCTTTTACACATCATACTCGGTGGTAAACGGTGCCGAACCCAACGACGACCTCACCATGATGTGTATACGGGTGGACTAAGCCTCTCTGATTTGAATTTTTATTACCTTTTACCATAAACGACGAGACCCACACCCCAGCCTATCAACCCCCAAAAAGCAACACATTGAAACGCTGGGAGTAAATCAACGTTTCTCTACCAGCAAAACGCCGTTTCTCTACCAGCAAAACAACGTAACGCTCAGAGCGCCTAAAAAGGCCTTGAAAAGGGGGAAAACCGCAAAATTTCAACCACTCGCAAAAAACCTTACAAAACGACTAGAGGCAGCAATAGCTGAAATTAAAATAGACAGACTTTTAGCCAAAGAAACCAGGCGGTCTGAGGCAGTCAAAGGCGGATGGAGGAGCAACTGGCAAACTTATTCTTTTGTACTTAATATCGTCCTCTCGAATACTTTTTAGAGACAAATCGATTTGTTTTCGAAAATAATTCGTAATTTTGTAGCAGAATATTATAGCAGACATCATATAAATAGGATTTATGAGCAAGTACGAGATTCCTTTTCTGACTGCATGCATATAAGCATTCGCCCACTGTTTTGCAATGACAAGGCAAGCGGCTTTCAGATATTTGCATGAGCACAAGGGGCTCGTCTTCTTAATAGAATTCTATGACGTAGAGCATCTTCAGTCAATAGATGAGACGATTGACGATGTGATTATTATCTGCCAAAAGAATGGAGGGAGTTTAGCATGACACTCTATCACGGCTCCAATCAGCCTACTCACTACCAAATAGCAACCTATCTGACAATTACGCATTAAGCGAATTGGTGAAATACGTCATGGAAGATACGGGATGCTCGATAGAGCAAGCAATGGAGCAAGTCTATAACTCATCGCTGATGCCTGCCCTGCAAGATGAAGAAGGCGAACTCTATGTACAAAGTCGCGCCTATCTCTATGAACTGATGAACAAATCCTGAACTGTTCGGAAAACCCGAACCGTTCATAAGTCCATAAAGACACCAGCGAGACAAGAAAATCATTTTATCTTATCTCGCTGGTATTCAGTTGTTTAAGCCTAAACAAAGGCTTTAATACTCATCCTCGTTGAATAGGAAATCTTCTTTTGTAGGATAATCGGGCCATATCTCCTCAATGCTCTCGTAAACATCGCCTTCGTCCTCTATCTCTTGCAAGTTCTCCAGTACCTCAAGAGGAGCACCCGAACGGATGGCATAGTCTATCAATTCATCCTTGGTGGCAGGCCAAGGAGCATCCTCTAGTTTTGAAGCTAATTCTAGTGTCCAATACATAGTTCTTAATATTTACAATTTTTACTTTCCTTCTGCTTTTATCGGCATCAGCAAAACCCCTAAAAAGGGCTTATTGCTAATTTGCGTGCAAAAGTAATATATTTTTTCTTATTTGCAAATATTCTGCCATGTTTTTTCACTCCTCCCTGCAATAAAATTCAACTTTTTGGCTAAAACAAACAGGTAATCGCTTAACCTATTCACATATTGCTGCACCTCCGCACTCACCACGGCTTCTTCTGACAGAGCCACAATGCGGCGTTCGGCACGCCGGCACACCGTGCGGCAAACGTGTGCTTGGGCTGCCTCCGGGGTTCCGCCTGGCAAGATAAATCCTTGGCGCTCGGGTAACTCGCCCATGATAGCGTCAACCTCGCTTTCCAACAACGTTATTTCGCCTTCGGGCAGATGGGCTGATGGGTATAGGGGTGTCGTCTCTTGCTCGGTAGCAAGATTGGTGCAGACATTAAATAAGCAATTCTGTATCCGCACCACCATGTCCTGCTCATGGCCTTCTGGTAACATCGCTGCCAGCAGCCCTAAGTGGGAGCTCAGCTCGTCAATAGTGCCATAAGCCTCAAGGCGTGTGCTTGACTTCGATACGCGCTGACCACCTACAAGACTTGTCAGTCCCTTATCGCCTCCACGGGTATAGACTTTCGTTATCTTCATCTTCTATGTTGTTCTGTTTATTATTGCAATCCTTTCAGAAATTCACCTTATACTTATGACCATAGCGATGCTTATCAAAAAACAGCAGTCCACAGTAGTATAGGTCGAAGGTTGTCCCTACCCTCTTGTCATTTTGCAACATGTGCCACCGCTCCCAGTTGCGGTAAATACCCTCAATCACTAATACTGAATTCGCATCACAGCGTGAAAGCATGGCATCGACATCATCGTCAACGGTAAGTCGTGCTAACTCTATTACACCCGTATCGGCAGCTGGCTCTATCAACGTCATAGTGCGGCAACCGGCCTTCCAATAACGCGCATAAGAGTCTCTCACCATGTGGTGGGGCTGTCGCAAGTTAGCCAGTCTGAAATACAGACGACCCAGTTTGCGCGTCAGCCAGTCGTCTTCGACAAACGTTTCATAAGCATAGTAAGGCGTGTGTTGGTTGATGACTTCGCGTACAAAGGCATAGTCGGTCGGAGACTGGATGCCGAAGCCCTGGCACTTATGCGCTCTCGTTAACCAGACGAAACACCTGCGAATCCACCACATCGCCTTAGCCTTAACGCTTCGTTGTCTTCAGTACCACCTCTTGCCGCTGTGATGCCAGTTCGCTACCATTTAACATCACACCGATACTGATTCTCAGTTCCCCGTCTTTCAGTTTGCGGTCAGCGACTACTGTTGCCGTATAGCGCACGCCAGTGCCAGGGGCAATGCTCTGTACGCACATATTTGGCGAAATCACCACATGTTTGTTATGTGTCTCGTCAGTTACTCTGGGACAGACGTTGACCAGTGTGTGCGGTGTACGATTCATCATTTCAAACACAATCTTACACTGTTCACCACGGTGAAGCACGCCATCCAAGCCGCCTTCTATCACCCGTAGGTTACGGAGCTCCAGCTGTGACTGTACTTTAAAGCCATCACGCGATTCGGTAGTGACGGGTGAACTATCGCCAATATGGATGGTGGGTTGAGGGTTTTGCCCTTTTGTCGAAGGCGATGACGCTGGCTGTTGTCCTTTCGGACCTGGTATACCGAAGTCTACTCGGTCATCGCCTGTGCCTTGACTGTTATAGCCGCTGTCGCCATAAGTCCCATAGCTATCTGTCTCATAGGTTCCACGCGAAGACCGCTGAGCCTCGCGTTCGCGGCGATACTCCTCATAGCGCTCTGCTTCTTTTTTTTCAGCAGCCTGACCAATCACCGCACCAACCACAGCGCCACCAGCCATACCGGTTATGGCTCCAATATCGCTTCCGCGCCATCCGCCGGCAATGCCGCCTACTGCAGAGCCTAATATCGTTCCCATCTGCGCACCTACCACAGCTCCTGTACCCGTATAGGTTGAACAACTGCTCATCAGTACCGCACAGCAAATTAAGGTAAAAATACTCTTTTTCATACCCATCTTTTTTATATGACACTGCAAAGATACACCTTTTTTGCGGAAATAGCAAAAGGATTATCCCGAAAATATCATAGGGAAAGCCCTACGAAGAGACAACCACTAGATTTCAGACTTAACCATCTCCTAAAAAAAGAATTGCCCATCATGCTTATGTGCATGACGGGCAATAGCTTCTGAAGAATTTCGTTTTGCTTATTCAGCCTTTGCTTCTTCTGCCTTGGGAGCCTCTGCTGCTTCCACAGCCTTAGGAGCCTCCTCTACGGGAGCCTCAGTAGCTGCAGCTTCTGCAACAGGAGCCTCTGCCTTAGGAGCCGACTTACGTGAACGACGTGTCTTCTTCTCTGCCTTAGGAGTCTTGAGCATGTTCTCATCGAAGTCAACGAGTTCGATGAAAGCGATGTCAGCAGCGTCACCCTGACGACTACCCAGCTTGATGATGCGGGTATAACCACCGGGGCGGTCGCCAACCTTCTGAGCTACAACACCAAAGAGTTCCTTCAGTGCTTCTTTGTTCTGCAGATAGCTGAAGACAACACGACGCGAGTTGGTGCTATCGTCCTTAGAGCGCGTAATAAGAGGCTCTACATATTTTTTAAGTGCCTTTGCCTTGGCGAGGGTCGTAGTGATTCTTTTGTGCATGATCAGCGAAATAGCCATGTTGGCAAGCATGGCACGGCGGTGATCAGCAGTACGGCCCAGATGATTGAATTTCTTTCCGTGTCTCATTTTTGTCTTTACTCTTTATCAAGTTTGTATTTTGCTATGTCGGTTCCAAACGACAGATTCAGACTCTCGAGCAAATCATCAAGCTCAGTGAGCGATTTCTTACCGAAGTTACGGAACTTAAGCAGGTCGGTCTTGTTGTACTGCACCAGATCGCCGAGGGTCTCGACATCAGCAGCCTTCAGACAGTTAAGCGCACGAACGGAGAGGTTCATGTCGACAAGCTTTGTCTTGAGGAGCTGGCGCATGTGCAGAATTTCCTCATCAAACTCCTGGTTACCCTCGACATCGTTGGTCTCAAGGGTAATCTTCTCGTCAGAGAAGAGCATGAAGTGATAGATAAGGATTTTAGCGGCCTCCTTCAGGGCATCCTTCGGGTGAATGGAACCATCCGTGGTGACTTCCAGTACGAGTTTATCGTAGTCGGTCTTCTGCTCAACACGATAGGGCTCTACGCTGTATTTCACATTACGGATTGGGGTGTAGATTGAGTCGATGGCTATCACATTGACATCGGTGCAGAACTCGCGATTTTCATCTGCGGGTACATAGCCGCGGCCTTTGTTAATAGTCAGGTCAATCTGCATCGAAGCTTTGGAATCTAAATGACAAATCACCAAATCGGGATTTAACACTTCAAATCCAGTCAGGTACTTGCCTATATCACCGGCTTTAAACTCGGTAGAATTCTCGACGGTGATGGAGACTTTCTCATTCTCGAATTCTTCCACTACTTGCTTGAAGCGTACTTGCTTCAAGTTCAGGATAATGTTGGTTACATCTTCCTTGACACCGGGTACAGAAGAGAACTCGTGCTCAACACCGGCAATACGCACGGTATTGATAGCATAGCCCTCAAGCGATGAAAGAAGAATGCGGCGCAAGGCATTACCGATGGTAACACCAAAGCCAGGCTCCAGAGGACGGAATTCGAATTTGCCGAACTTGTCCGTGGATTCCAACATTACGACTTTATCAGGTTTTTGAAATGCTAATATCGCCATTGATTTAATTGATTTTAGTTCTTAGAGTACAACTCAACGATTGACTGTTCCTTAATATTCTCGGGAATGTCGGCACGCTCTGGCATGTGCAGGAACTTACCGCCTTTATTCTGCTCGTCCCACTCTATCCAGGGGTACTTGCTGTGGTTGAAACCTGCAAGTGCTGCCTCGATGACTTCAAGGGACTTAGACTTCTCGCGAACAGTTACAATCATACCAGGCTTAACCTGGAAAGAAGGGATGTTAACTACCTTTCCATCAACGCAGATGTGCTTGTGACCAACCAATTGGCGGGCAGCAGCACGAGTGGGAGCAATGCCCAAACGGTAAACTACGTTGTCGAGACGGCTCTCCAACAACTGAAGCAGCACCTCACCGGTGATGCCCTCAGCCTTGGCGGCTTTCTCAAACAGGTTACGGAACTGGCGCTCTAGCACACCGTAAGTGTACTTAGCCTTCTGCTTCTCTGCCAGCATGACTGCATACTCCGACTGCTTGCGGCGACGGTTCTGGCCATGCTGTCCCGGGGGGAAGTTCCTACGGGACAAAACTTTGTCCGATCCGAAGATGGCTTCACCAAATCGGCGGGCAATTTTTGATTTCGGTCCAATATATCTTGCCATAATTCTAAAAAATAATTACTTTAATGATTAAACTCTACGACGCTTCGGAGGGCGGCAGCCATTGTGAGGCAGTGGTGTAACGTCTACAATCTCGATGACTTCGATACCAGCACCGTGTACGGCACGGATAGCGCTCTCACGACCATTACCGGGTCCCTTTACATAAGCCTTAACTTTACGCAGTCCCAGGTCGAAAGCAACCTTGGCACAATCTTCGGCAGCCATCTGGGCAGCATACGGTGTGTTCTTCTTAGAACCACGGAAACCCATCTTACCAGCAGAAGACCATGAAATGATCTGCCCCTCGTCGTTAGCGAGTGACACAATAATATTATTGAAAGAGCTATGTACATGAAGCTGTCCGAGGGCAGTAACCTTCACGTTACGCTTCTTTGAAGTGACTGTTTTCTTTGCCATAATCTTTAAACTTTAAACTTTAAACTTTAAACTTTAAATTTTACTTCGTGGCCTTCTTCTTATTAGCAACAGTCTTCTTCTTACCTTTACGGGTACGAGCGTTGTTCTTGGTGCTCTGTCCACGTACAGGAAGACCGTTACGATGACGGACTCCACGATAGCAACCAATATCCATCAGTCGCTTGATGTTCAACTGGATCTCACTGCGGAGATCACCTTCTACTTTGAATTCAGCGCCGATAATTTCACGGATCTTGGCAGCCTGCTCGTCACTCCATTCGTTGACTTTCAGGTCGCGGCTCACGCCGGCCTTGTCCAAAATCTTTGCTGAACTACTTCGACCTATACCATAGATGTAGGTCAATGCGATTTCGCCACGCTTCTCTTGGGGCAAATCTACTCCAACAATTCTTATTGCCATTTGGTTAAACTAATAAAATAATAATGTGTAAAATTCGAATTTTTGCTAAAAAGCATGCAAAGGTACGTAGAATTTCCGGAATTCCACTACCTCTTTATGCTTATTTAACATAAAATCAACATCAACCCTGACGCATCTTGTACTTAGGGTTCTTCTTGTTGATGACAAACAGGCGACCCTTACGACGTACAATTTTGCAATCGGGAGTGCGCTTCTTCAGTGATGCTCTTGTCTTCATTGTTATTTGGTCTCTTAATTATTTGTATCTAAATACGATTCGTCCTTTGGTGAGGTCGTAGGGGCTCATCTCTACCTTGACCTTATCGCCAGGCAGTATCTTGATGTAGTGCATACGCATCTTGCCCGAGATATGTGCAATGATGGGCACACCGTTCTCCAATTCTACTCGGAACATCGCGTTGGACAATGCCTCAACGATGGTTCCGTCTTGCTCAATAGCTCCTTGTTTTGCCATATAATCAGTAACTCAATATAGTATTCCTTCTATTTGCTCTACTTCTTCGAACGAAGATAATATCTCTGCCTGACCTTTGCGGATGCATACGGTATGCTCGAAGTGAGCTGCCGGTTTCCCGTCCTGCGTGCGTATAGTCCAACGGTCTTTATCGAGCCATATGTCACGCTTGCCCATGGTTACCATCGGTTCGATGGCGATACACATGCTGGCTTTCAGCATCACCCCGTTTCCACGTCGCCCGTAGTTAGGGACCTGAGGGTCTTCATGCATTTCGCGTCCGATGCCGTGACCGGTCAGTTCGCGTACAATGCCGTAGCCCTGGGCTTCGCAGTGCGTCTGCACCGCATAGCTGATGTCACCGAGATGGTGACCTGCCACCGCTTGCTCAATGCCCTTGTAGAGTGACTCCTTTGTAGTGCGCAACAGTACTTTATTCTGCTCGGACACCTCACCGACACAAAATGTATAGGCAGAGTCACCATTAAAGCCTTCAAGCAGCGTTCCGCAGTCAACGGAGATGATGTCACCGTCTTTTAAGACTGTTTCTTTGTTGGGCACTCCATGCACAACGACATCGTTCACCGAGGTGCAGATGCTGGCTGGAAACGGTCCTCCATATGGATTGGGAAAACCCTTGAAAGTCGGAATGGCACCGTGGTCACGGATGAACTCATCGGCAATCTTATCCAACTGGAGGGTCGTTATGCCAGGCTTGATATGTTTTGCCAATTCGCCAAGGGTTTTACCAACAAGTTGGTTAGCTCGGCGCATCAGCTCAATTTCATCTTCAGTCTTCAGAAATATCTTCATACTGACTTAATAGGCGCTCACACCACCGCGTCCATGGATACGGCCTGAGTTGAGCAGACCGTCATAGTGACGCATGAGCAGGTGGCTCTCAATCTGTTGCAGCGTATCGAGCACGACACCCACAAGAATCAGCAGTGACGTACCACCGAAGAACTGCGAGAAGGCATCCTGCACATTCAGCAGTCCAGCCAGAGCAGGCATGATGGCGATGAAAGCAATAAACAGCGAACCTGGCAGAGTGATGCGTGACATCACGGTGTCGATAAAGTCGGCTGTCGGTTTGCCAGGCTTGATGCCGGGTATGAAACCGTTGTTGCGCTTCATGTCCTCAGCCATCTGGGTAGGATTGAGCGTAATAGCAGTGTAGAAATAGGTGAATGCGATAATCAGGAATGCAAAGATGATATTGTACGTCCAGCTGTGATGGTCAAGCATAGAGCGTACGAACCAACTTGCATTCTCCGGTGCTGCATACTGTACGAAAGCCAGCGGAATGAACATCAGTGCCTGTGCAAAGATGATAGGCATCACGTTAGCGGCGAACAGTTTCAGGGGGATATACTGACGGGCACCACCGTACTGCTGGTTGCCTACAACACGCTTAGCATACTGCACGGGAACCTTGCGGACACCCTGTACGAGTACGATAGCTGCGCATACGACGAGGTAAAGGATGATTATCTCGACAAGGAACATGACCAGACCACCACCAGTTATGGCAGTAAAGCGTGAGGTCACCTCTTGAATGAACGCCTGAGGCAGGCGTGCAATAATACCAATCATAATGATCAGCGAGATACCATTGCCAATACCTTTGTCGGTAATGCGCTCTCCGAGCCAGAGGATGAACATACTACCTGCGGCCAGGATAATCGTGGCAGGCCAGATAAAGACATTCCACGATATGCCTGTTGCCAACGCAGCACCAGCCTGCATCTTCAGGTTCACCAGATAGCTGGGAGCCTGGAAGATGAGGATAGCAACTGTGAGGTAGCGGGTGTAGGTCATAATTTTCTTACGACCACTCTCACCCTCACGCTGTAATTTCTGGAAGTAAGGTACAGCGACAGCCAGGAGTTGCATGACGATAGAAGCAGAGATGTAAGGCATGATTCCAAGTGCAAAGATTGATGCATTGGAAAAAGCACCACCAGAGAACATATCCAGCAGTGACATCAGGCCACCCGCAGTCTGCGACTGAAGCTTATCCAACATGGCTGGATTGATGCCCGGAAGCACCACAAAAGAGCCAAAACGGTAGATAGCTACAAACAGCATCGTGATGAGGATGCGCTGACGCAGATCCTCTATCTTCCAAATGTTCTTCAGTGTCTCTATTAACTTCTTCATTGTCTTGTTTAGATTATTGTTGCGTTACCACCTACTGCCTTGATAGCCTCTTCGGCAGTCTTTGAGAAGGCGTTAGCCTCTACGTCAACCTTTGCCTTCAGTTCTCCATTGCCAAGAATCTTCACCAGTTCCTTGCCGTTAGTCAGACCTGCTGCTACGAGCTCGGCGATGCCAATCTTGGTAAGATTCTTCTCCTCTGCCAGCTTCTGCAGTGTAGAGAGGTTAACAGCGAAGTACTCCTTGTGGTTGATGTTCTTGAATCCAGACTTCGGTACACGGCGCTGGAGAGGCATCTGACCACCTTCGAAACCAATCTTCTTCTTATAACCTGAGCGAGCCTTGGCACCCTTGTGACCACGGGTAGAGGTACCACCGAGACCCGAACCGGGTCCGCGACCGATACGACGGCGAGCGTGTGTAGAGCCCTCAGCTGGCTTTAAAGTATGTAGTTTCATAATCGTTACTTTTTAAATAATTAGACTTTTAATCGATTACAGTTACCAGATGGTGAACCTTGCGGATCATACCGCGGATGACAGGAGTGTCTTCCTTCTCCACGACCTGTGAAATCTTGTGAAGTCCCAGTGCCTGGAGGGTGCGCTTCTGGTCGACGGGATAACCGATCTTGCTCTTAATCTGCTTAATCTTAATTGTTGCCATAGTGCGTTTCTCCTAATTTTATCCGTTAAATACTTTATCCATACTGATACCACGGGTACCTGCCACTGTGTAGGCATCGCGCATCTGGCTCAGTGCCAGAATAGTAGCCTTCACCAGGTTGTGAGGGTTAGAAGAACCCTTCGACTTAGCGAGGACATCCTTCACGCCGACACTCTCCAGCACAGCACGCATAGCGCCACCAGCCACCAGACCGGTACCGGCTGCTGCGGGACGCAGGAACACCTGAGCGCCACCGAAGTGAGCTTCCATCTCATGAGGTATGGTGCCCTTCAGAACGGGAACCTTCACCAGATTCTTCTTTGCTGCCTCTACGCCTTTGGCGATAGCAGCGGTAACCTCACCGGCCTTGCCCAGACCCCAGCCAATAACACCGTTGCCGTCACCGACAACGACGATAGCTGCAAAGGTAAAGGTGCGACCGCCCTTTGTTACCTTGGTAACACGGTTGATGGCAACCAGTCTGTCCTTCAACTCAACGTCACTATTTATCTTTACTCTGTTCATTGCCATAATCGTTTAAAATTTAAGTCCACCTTTACGTGCTGCATCAGCCAGTGACTTGACACGGCCGTGATAGAGATAGCCGTTGCGGTCGAAGACTACGGCGCTAACGCCAGCCTCCTGAGCCTTCTTAGCTACCAGCTCACCGACCTTCTCTGCCTGCTCTTTCTTAGGCATGGCTTCGAGTCCCAGTGACGATGCAGAAGCAAGTGTTTTACCTTCCAAGTCGTTAATAATCTGAACGTAGATCTGCTTGTTGGAGCGGAACACGCTCATACGAGGACGCTCGGCAGTACCGAACACGTTCTTGCGAATTCTATATTTAATCTTGATTCGTCTTTCAATCTTCTTTGTTGTCATAATCTTTAATCTTTTAACCGTTAAACTTAAGATTACTTAGCGGATGCCGACTTACCCGACTTGCGGCGGATAACCTCACCCTTGAACAAAATACCCTTACCCTTATAAGGCTCCGGCATACGGAAAGAACGAATCTTAGCGCAAATCATTCCGAGCAGCTGCTTGTCGCAGGACTCCAGGATAATCTGAGGGTTCTGGTTACGCTCCATCTTGGTTTCTACCTTGACTTCCTTCGGAAGCTGGATGAAGATGGGGTGAGTATAACCCAGTGAGAACTCGATGATATTGCCTTGGTTGCTGACACGGTAGCCGACACCTACGAGCTCCATTTCCTTCTTGTAACCCTCGCTCACACCGACAACCATGTTGTTGACAAGTGCGCGATAGAGACCATGGAACGCCTGCTTCTGCTTGATATTGACAGGGCTGTTCTCGTCAATCTCGAACGTCACGTGACCATCAGCGATGCTCACCTTGATGCTGGGATCTACATATTGTGAGAGTTCACCCTTAGGACCTTTTACGGTAACGACGCCGTCCTGTCCCTGTGCTACGGTAACACCTGCAGGGATGCTAATTGGTAATTTTCCTATTCTTGACATATTCAGGTCCTCCCAATTAATAGACGTAGCAAAGCACCTCGCCGCCAATCTTCAGCTGTGAGGCCTCCTTGTCTGTCATTACACCTTTGGATGTAGATAAGATGGCGATACCTAATCCGTTTATTACTCGCGGCATGTCTTTGTAGCCAGTGTACTTACGTAGACCTGGTGTCGACACGCGTTTCAGGCACTTGATGGCGTTAGCCTTCGTGGCCGGATCATACTTCAGAGCAACCTTGATGGTACCCTGAGGTCCATCCTCAATGAACTTGTAGTTCAGGATGTAACCTTTCTCGAAGAGGATTTTGGTGATTTCCTTCTTCAAGTTAGACGCAGGAACCTCCACCACACGGTGGTTAGCCATAATGGCGTTTCTGAGTCTGGTCAGATAATCTGCTATTGGATCTGTCATAAAAAATGTGTTTAATTAATCGGGACTGCCCCGACAATATTAAATAAAATGTGATTTTACCAGCTTGCCTTCTTCACACCGGGAATCAGACCGCTTGATGCCATCTCACGGAACTGAATACGGCTGAGACCGAACTGACGCATGTATCCCTTGGGACGACCCGTAATCTTGCAGCGGTTGTGCAGACGGATGGGGTTGGCGTTCTTGGGGATGGCCTGCAGCTTGCGAGCAGCCTCGTAAGCCTCGGCAGGGTCCTCAGACGTAGCGATAACCTTCTTCAGTGCGGCACGCTTTTCAGCGTAACGGGCGACGAGCTTAGCGCGCTTCACCTCGCGGGCCTTCATTGATTCTTTTGCCATATCTCTTAGTCTTTATTGTTCTTAAATGGCAGACCGAAAGCTTTCAGCAGCGCGAAGCCCTCTTCATCAGTCTTGGCAGAGGTGACGAAGGTGATGTTCATACCCTGAATGCGGTCTACGGTGTCGATGTTAATCTCAGGGAAGATAATCTGCTCCTGAATACCCAGTGTGTAGTTGCCACGGCCATCGAACTTGCTCTCGATACCCTTGAAGTCACGGATACGGGGCAGTGCCACGCGTACCAGTTTCTCAAGGAACTCGTACATGCGCTCGCGACGCAGTGTTACCATGACACCGATAGGCATCTTCTTACGGAGTTTGAAGTTGGCGATATCCTTCTTTGAGTAGGTAGCGACAGCCTTCTGTCCGCAGATAGTGGAAATCTCGTTGATTGCCACGTCGATGATCTTCTTGTCCTGAGTAGCATCGCCCAGTCCCTGATTGACAACAATCTTTTTCAGGACAGGCACCTGCATCTTAGAACTGTAGTTAAACTGCTTCTCCAATGCCGGAGCGATTTGCTCCAGGTAGGTTTTCTTCAATGATGCTGTATTCATTACTTAATCTCCTCCCCTGACTTTTTAGCGATACGGACGACGTTCTTTCCCTCGTGCTTGATGCTGACGCGGGTAGGTTTGTCGCTCTTCGGATCGATGAGACTTAAATTAGAGATGTGAATAGGAGCTTCCTGCTTCACGATACCACCCTGAGGGTTCTTGGCGCTAGGCTTTGTGCTCTTCGAGACGATGTTGATGCCTTCGACGATGGCACGCTGCTTCTCCTTGAGAACCTGGAGCACCTTGCCAGTCTTGCCCTTGTCCTCACCGGCCAGGACGATGACTGTGTCGTTTTTTCTAATATGTAACTTAGTCATTACTTCTAACGTTTTAAATGTTAAAGAACCTCAGGTGCCAGTGATACGACCTTCATATTGACGGCACGGAGCTCACGGGCTACTGGGCCGAAGATACGGCTGCCGCGGAGTTCACCAGCATTGTTCAGCAATACACAGGCATTGTCGTCGAAGCGGATGTAGGAACCGTCAGCGCGGCGGATTTCCTTCTTCGTACGAACAACCAGAGCCTTAGACACTGCACCCTTCTTCACGTCACTTGTAGGGATTGCGTTCTTGATAGCAACGACAATCACGTCACCTACACTTGCATAACGGCGGCGCGTACCACCCAGCACACGGATGCAGAGGGCCTCGCGTGCACCGCTGTTGTCAGCTACGGTAAGTCTTGTTTCTGTCTGTATCATAATTACTTAGCCTTTTCTACGATTTGTACTAAACGCCATCTCTTCGTCTTCGAGAGGGGGCGGGTCTCCATAATCAGAACGGTATCGCCTATCTGGCACTCGTTCTTCTCATCATGAGCATGGTATTTTTTTGTCTTCTGGACAAACTTACCATAAATAGGGTGTTTCTCCTTGAACTTAGCTGCAATAACAATGGTTTTATCCATTTTGTTGCTGATAACGACACCCTGTCTTGTCTTTCTTAAATTTCTTGTTTCCATGTGGACCATTATTATTTGTTAAGTTCTCTCTGGCGGAGTTCTGTCTTCATACGTGCGATGTCACGACGGGCAGCCTTGATGAGTGACGGATTCTCCATAGGAGTAACAGCATGGTTCAACTTCATCTGGTTGTAGTTACCTACCGCTGTTTCTAACTTCTCGGCCAGTTCCTTGGTCTCGAGAGCTTTAATTTCTGTCATCTTCATAGCTTATGCGTTTTTATCGTAATCACGGCGAATAACAAACTTAGTCTTCACGGGCAGCTTCTGTGCACCGAGGCGCAGTGCCTCTTTGGCAACCTCGAAGGGTACGCCCTCGACCTCGAAGAGGATACGACCCGGTGTAACAGGTGCCACCCATCCTGCGGGGTCACCCTTACCTTTACCCATACGTACGTCAGCAGGTTTGCGTGTGATGGGTTTGTCCGGGAAGATGCGAATCCATACCTGACCTTCACGGTTCATGTAACGATTGATAGCAACACGTGCTGCCTCAATCTGGCGGCTGTCTATCCATTTGGCGTCCAACGTCTTGATGCCGAAGGAGCCGAAGGCCAGCTGCGTACCGCGGTGGGCGTTGCCTTTGTTGCCACGTCCGTCCTGCGGTCTTCTATATCTTACTCTCTTAGGTTGTAACATGATTGCTTCTTACTTTTGATGTTTTACTTCTTCTTATTGCGAAATCTTCTGCCACCATTGTCACGACCACCGTTAGAGCGGGCAGCGCCCTTCTCCTGTGTGAAGTTTGGAGCCAAGTCAACTTTTCCATATACTTCACCGCGGCAGATCCAAACCTTCAGACCCAGCAGGCCAACCTTCGTGAGGGCTTCTGTCTGGCAGTAGTCAATGTCGGCGCGGAAGGTGTGCAGCGGGGTGCGTCCTTCCTTGATCATTTCGCTGCGTGCGATTTCAGCACCGTTCAGACGGCCGCTGATCTGCACCTTGATGCCTTCTGCTCCAGCGCGCATGGTGTTGGCAACAGCCATCTTGATAGCACGGCGGTAAGCAATCTTACCCTCTATCTGGCGAGCGAGGTTGTTGGCAACGATGTTTGCATCGAGCTCGGGCTTCTTCACTTCAAAAATATTTATTTGAATCTCCTTGTCGTAGAGTTTCTTCAGCTCTTCCTTGAGCTTGTCGACATCCTGACCACCTTTACCAATGACTAGACCCGGACGGGCTGTGCAAATGGTGATGGTAACCAGCTTCAGCGTGCGCTCGATGACAATCTTCGAGATGCTTGCTTTGGCCAGACGCTCGTTCAGATACTTACGGATTTTCTGGTCTTCTACCAAGTTGTCTCCGAAGTCCTTGCCTCCGAACCAGTTGGAATCCCAACCCTTGACGATACCAAGACGGTTGCTAATTGGATTTACTTTCTGTCCCATAACCTATTAATCATTAGTTTTAGCGTCAACATACAGTGTCACGTGGTTCGAACGCTTGCGGATACGATAGCCACGACCCTGAGGTGCCGGTCTCATACGTTTCATTGTCACACCCTCATCGACGAAGACACGGCTGATGTACAGCTCACCGTCTTCTGCCTTGCGGTCATTCTTGGCCTCCCAGTTGGCGATTGCCGAGCGGAGAAGCTTCTCTACATTCTCTGAGGCAGCCTTCTTCGAGAAGCGCAGCACACCAAGTGCGCGGTTCACCTCCATGCCGCGAATCATGTCAACGACATAGCGCATCTTGCGGGGTGAAGAGGGACAGCCTTTCAGCTTTGCAAAGTACTGTGTCTTATTGGCTGCTTTTCTTTTCTCAGCCGCTAATCTTTTTCTTGCTCCCATATTTAATATTTTCTTTTTTAATCTTTAACGTCCCTGGAGCTTATTTCTTGTTGCCGGCATGGCCACCGAAACGACGTGTGGGTGAGAACTCGCCCAGCTTGTGTCCTACCATGTTCTCGGTAACGTAGACAGGGATAAATTTGTTTCCATTGTGAACTGCAACGGTATGTCCCACGAAATCGGGGGAAATCATTGAAGCTCTGGCCCAAGTCTTGACGACGGTCTTCTTGCCGCTCTCATTCATGGCGAGAATCTTCTTCTCGAGCGCAACGTTGATGTACGGGCCTTTTTTTAATGAACGACTCATAATTTTCTCTAATTAACTTCGTGATTACTTCTTGTTAGCTCTTTCAATGATGTACTTGTTCGACTGCTTCTTTGGAGCGCGTGTCTTGAGACCCTTAGCGTACAGACCCTTGCGTGAACGTGGGTGTCCACCAGACTGACGGCCTTCACCACCACCCATCGGGTGATCGTGGGGGTTCATGACGACACCACGGTTGTGGGGGCGACGTCCCAACCAGCGTGAGCGACCGGCCTTACCGGACTGCTCCAGGGCGTGGTCGGAGTTACCGACACTACCGATGGTAGCCTTACAAGCTGAGAGAATCTGACGAGTCTCGCCTGAAGGGAGCTTGATAACACAATAGCTGCCCTCACGAGAAGTCAACTGAGCGAAATTACCAGCCGAGCGAACCAGCTTGGCACCCTGTCCGGGACGCAATTCAATGTTATGAATCACGGTACCCACGGGGATGTTGGCAAGGGGAAGCGAGTTACCCACCTCGGGCACGGCCTCTGCGCCAGACATCAGGGTTGCACCAACCTCCAGTCCGTTAGGAGCAATGATATAACGTTTTTCACCATCAGCGTAGAAAAGCAGGGCGATACGAGCCGAACGGTTCGGGTCGTACTCTATTGTCTTTACTACGGCTGGAACACCATCTTTCTCTCGTTTGAAGTCGATGAGACGATACTTCTTCTTGTGGCCGCCGCCCATGTAGCGGACGGTCATCTTACCGGTGTTGTTTCGACCGCCGGTAGAACGCTTACCGTAAACGAGAGACTTCTCTGGCACGGATGCAGTAATATCCTCGAACGTGCCAATAACCTTGTGTCTTTGACCCGGTGTAACGGGCTTTAATTTACGTACTGCCATTTCTTATTATTGAATATTGCTATAAAAATCAATGCTGTCGCCCTCCTTAAGAGTGACGATTGCCTTCTTGAACGCGTTCTTCTGGCCTCTCACCAGTCCTGCGCGTGTCCAGCGCGACTGGCGCTTGCCGGCGTAGCGGAGCGTGTTCACATTCTCTACTGTAACATTGTAGACTGCCTCTACCTCTTTTGCGATTTCTATCTTGTTAGCCTCGGGCTTGACAATGAAACCGTACTTCGGCTGGGCCTTCTTCGTTACCTCCTCACCACGGTGCTTACCTGTCTTGGGCTTGTAAGTGCGGTCTGTTGAAGACTTCTCCGTGATGTTGTTCATCTTCTCTGAAATCAGAGGCTTTATAATAAAACTCATCGGTATTTACGAATTTACTATTTACTATTTACTATTATCCCAGTACGCCGTCGATGGCTTTCAGAGAGTTCTCGGTAATGATCATCACGTCAGCGTTCAGCACCTTGTAGGTGTTTACGTTCTGGGCGATGATGCACTCAGCCTTCTGCAGGTTGCGAGTCGACAGATAGATATTCTTGTTTGACTCGGGCAGCACTACCAGCAACTTCTTGCCGTCAACCTTCAGGTTCTTGGCCATGCTGATGAACTCCTTGGTCTTGGGTGCCTCGAAGTTGAAGTCCTCAACTACGATGATAGCATTCTCCTGCGCCTTGTACGACAGGGCAGACTTACGAGCCAGCTGCTTCACCTTCTTGTTCAGCTTGAAGCCGTAGTCACGGGGCTTCGGACCGAAGACGCGACCACCACCCTTCAGCAGAGGCGAGTTGATATCACCATGACGCGCACCGCCGCCGCCTTTCTGACGACCCAGCTTGCGGGTTGAGCCGGCATGCTCCGAGCGCTCCTTGGCTTTAGCGGTACCCTGACGCTGGTTGGCCATGTACTGCTTTACATCCAGATAAATAACGTGGTCGTTGGGTTCAACACCGAAGATGGCCTCGTTCAACGTAACTTTACGTCCGGTCTCCTGACCTTTGATATTCAATACGTTCAATTCCATAGCTTACTTCTCAATTAAAACAGTTGAACCATTGCATCCTGCACAACTTCCCTTTACGAGAATCAGGTTGTGCTCAGGAATTACCTTTAACACTCTGAGGTTCTGCGTTGTCACGCGGTCGCCACCCATCTGGCCACCCATGCGCATACCCTTAAACACCTTGGCGGGATAAGAACAGGCACCGATAGAACCGGGCTTGCGCAGACGGTCGTCCTGACCGTGAGTGCTCTGACCTACACCACCGAAACCGTGGCGTTTCACAACACCCTGGAAACCCTTACCCTTTGAGGTACCTACAACGTCAACGAAATCGCTGTCGCTGAACAACTCTACGGTGATGGTGTCACCCAGGTTGTGCTCCTCGTCAAACTTGAACTCGGCCAAGTGGGCCTTTGGTGTCGTACCGGCCTTCTTGAAGATACCCATCATAGGCTTGGTGGTGTTCTTTTCCTTCTTCTCACCATAAGCCAGCTGAAGGGCATTGTAGCCGTCCTTCTCGACGGTCTTCACCTGAGTAACAACACAAGGACCAGCTTCGATAACAGTGCACGGCACGTTCTTGCCGTCGGCACTGAAAACGGATGTCATTCCGATTTTTCTTCCAATTAATCCTGGCATTTCAGTTTTAAATTTAAATAATAATGTGTGTAATTTTGTTTCTTTCCAAGTGTCTCACACCTTTCCTTCCACTCATAATTACACTTGAAAAGAAACACTCGCTACTTCATTAGTGAAGGCTAAGTTGCTATCTTTCAGTGCATTGATGGCTTCGGGGCCAGCGCAATACATACTTTTGCGGCTGCAAAGGTACGCATTATAAATAACATACGCAAGACCTACCATGCATTGTTTAACGTTATTTAGCAGTTTTAGTCATTTTTAATACACCACTTACATGCTCCGTCGGTCCTTTTATTCACCCCCTGATTTGTCGCGATCATTTCAGGGGCTTGTCGCGATTAAAAGAGGGGCTCGCAGTCGACAAACGAGGAACTCGTCATTTGCGGTCAATTAGCGGTTAATTTTTGCTCTCTGAGTAACACGTCGTTTTGCTGGGAGAAAATCAATGAGTTACTGGTAGAGAAACGGCGTTTCTCTCGAGAGAAACGATGAGTTGCTCAGAGCAGGTTCTCTTTAGGTAAGTAGGTGGGGATGATGGGGATAAAATAGTTAAATTAAAAATATTCGCGTACCGCGCGTGCGCGGTACGCGAGGTTTTTTAGAAATTTGCATCACCAACCCTACCATCCTCACCTTCGGTTCCTCACTCCTGGGGTTCCTGTTTCAGTCACGGTGAAGCATTCTGGCGGTTTAACGATGCAAAGATACAAGAAAATGAAGCCGTTTGCAAGGAAAAACCGAAAAAAGTTTCACTCGCAGTGCTTTATTTCTTCGCTTTCCCCTTAAAATACTGGATGCCCATCATCGTCAGGTCGTCGCTCTGTTCGGCATCACCCACAAACTGGTGGACGGCGTCGGTCATCAACTCAATGAGTTGGCACGGCTCCTGCTGACCGCGGGCAAGAGCCTGTGTGGCTACGTCGTTGACGCGCTCTATCTGAAACTGTGCGAAGTCGGCATTCATCGCCTCGGTGAGTCCGTCGGTGAAGAGGAAGATGGTGGTGCCAGGATAGATGAGAGCCTCCTGTTGAATGTACTCCCATCCGGAAATGATGCCGACGGGGACATTCGACTCGCAGGGCAATACGCCTACGCCAGCACCTACGAGCAATGGTGCGTCATGACCAGCATTGCAGTAGTGCAGAAGTCCTGTAGGCAGGTCAAGCACACCAACGAAGAGCGTCACAAACATGTAGGTCTTGTTCATGTCTGAGATGGTCTTGTTCATCGTGGTGATGATATGGTCGGGACGCGACTCGTGGGCAGAAACGGTGCGGAAGGTTGAGCGCGTCACTGCCATAAAGAGTGAGGCAGGCACCCCTTTTCCTGATACGTCGCCAATACAAAAGTATAGTTTGTCATCACGGAAGTAGAAGTCGAACAGGTCGCCGCCCACCTCTTTGGCAGGAGTCAGCGAGGCATAGAGTTGTACGTCGTCGCGGTCGGCGCGGGTTGGAAATTCCTCTGGCAGCATGCCCATCTGTATGTCGCTGGCTATACGAAGGTCGCTCTCTATCGATGCTTTCTGGGCAGTAGTATCTTTCAACTCTTCGATGTATCTCACCAGCGACTGCTGCATGTCAGCGAACGAGTGACTTAACTGTCCTATCTCGTCAATGCGTTGCAGTTCTGGCAACTCGGCATCGAACTGTCCGGAAGCGATGGTTTCTGCCTCCTTAGCCAGCCGCCGCAATGGTTTCAGCTCGCGGGTGATGATGCGGATGAAGAAATAGAGCATCAACAACAGGCCGACAGTGACGATGCTCATAACAGCACTGCGCAGCCGGTCGAAGCCAGCAAAGATGTCACTCTCTGGACATACGATAGCCATCGAGCAGCCGGTCTTGCCGAGGGGCTTGAAGAACACATAGCAGTCCTCGTCGTTGAGCACCATGCGCTTCACACCCTCCTCACCGTGCTGCATGGCATGTCCCAGAGCGGTCAATGCCGTATCTGGGTGTTCTAGTGTCTGTGTGAAAATGGTCTGACGGGTAATCTTCGTTGAGTCAGGATGTACGAAGTACGTACCTCCCCGCCCTATCATGATGCTGTAGGAGTTGGGATAAGGTTTCGTTGCCGAGATGGTCTGCGAGAGCCAGTTCAGCGACAGACTGGTGTTGATGACACCTATCCGCTGCCCTTTCTCATCGACCAGCGCCTGACAATAGCTGGTTACCATCTCGTTGGTGTTCGTTGCCACGTCAAGGTCTATATAAGGTTCCGTCCAGCAAGGCTTCCCCAGGAGCATGGGCATGAGATACCAGTCCATAAAGAAATACTGGTAGTGGTCACTGCCACCCTGCGTCGTGCGGATGCTGTCACCGTCGTGCGTAGTATAGGCTGAGAAGTAACGGCCTTTACTCTTGAAGTAGTAGGGTTCGAAAGCTATGGAGCAGCTGTAGAAGTCTGGATTGTTAAGCAACATGCTCCGACTGTAGACAAACATGGAGTCGGGCTTATTGGGGTGGCGCTGTACAAGCCATTTCGCCATGTCCGACGCCACCTCGACGCGATTCAATATACCCTCTACGCGCAGCGAGGTCTTGTCCAGGATTTGCGTAGCACGGCTGACTGCTTCCTGCCGTACGGCCTCACGAGCCTGATAGAACAGGAATCCGAGGGCAATAATAAAGATGACGGCGGCAAAAACCACCACCCATAAGCTAACCCTTACTGAAAGCTTCCGACGGATATATGATGTTACTTTTATCACTTTTCACTTATCAGTTCTTCATAAGTTACTTCACGACTCAGCATCTGGTTCTCGTGCATCAGACGGCTGGCCAGCTTCACCATGTCGGGGCGTAACCGGAACTCACGTTTCTTTGACTCACGGTCCACCTGCAGGCGCAGCACCTCCTTTAGCATCAGCCGCTGCATGATGCGGTTGGTGGCGATGCCATCCCGCTCTACATAGCGCATCACAATGTCCAGCGTCTCGTCTGGATGCCGGGCTGCCCACTCCCACCCCTTGCGGCTTGCCTGAGCAAAGCGGCGGGCCTGGTCACGATGCTTCTCATAGTACGCACGGGTCATGTAGACGCCATCTTCCTGTACATTATAGCCGTGGTCGCAGAAGCGATAGACTGCCTTGTCGCTAATCTGCATGCCTGCCTGCAACAGTTGGTAATACTCATTATAGCTCATAGCCACCATCGCATCAAGGGCGCCGGCAACGAACAGGTTGACGTTCTGTGCAAAACGAACCCACTGGAAGTTCAAATTGTCCTTGATGCTCATGCAGATGGCAAGTTGACCGAAATCCACACTCCAGATGCCCACACGAGCACCCTTCTGGGTCAGCGGATTCTTGTCGCGTGCCGAGACGATGACCATAGCATTGTTCATCGATGTCTGCAGGATATTCACCAACGGCGTGCCAGCATCAGCTATTTCCAACGCCTGACAGAGTTGCAACGTAGTTGCCTGACACTCATTTTTACGCATACGATCTATTGGCAACTGTGTGACTTTCACGTGTTCTATCTTCACGTCAACCCCGGCCTCACGATAAAAGCCCTTTGCCTCGGCAACGTAATATCCGGCAAACTGAGCCTGAGCCATCCACTGTGGGGTAAATACAATGGTGGCATCTTGCGCCATAGCGGTGCCGCAGTCAAGCAGCATAACAGTCAGCGCCAATAGTCGTATGAAACGTTTCATCTACAAAGAACTTTCTCCGCACGCTATCATCCTGTAGCTCCAATCGCTTGAGGCTAAGATAAAAAGCGTGCGTTTTTATATATTTACAAGGAACGACAAACCTAGTGTGACGTAATTCATGTGCTTACGCGTCTTATACTCTCTAGCTTCGAATCCATGTTCGTCTCCATAGTCGCACACGGTCTGCATTAAAGCGTTTGCGCCAGTGGTCAAACCCTTGTTCATGAAGTGGAAGGGGTCGTATGTGGCAGAGAAGTTTTTACGGGTATAGTCGTAGTCACAGAAAAGGCGCCACGAGAAATTCGACTTGTACTTAAAGGTCAACGAAATACCTGTGCCAAATGATGTCGATGACTTGGCGCTCACCGTCAGATATTCCCATTCGTCAGTCCATTTCTCGCCAGTATTGACGGGGTACTCCAAGTTGTTGAGTGTCAAGGTGGGGTCGCCGTTTGGCTGCTTCTGTGCAGGCGTATTGTCGAGTGACATGGTGTAGCTGATGTCCTTCACATTACCTTCAGCATAACCATCGATGTCCAAATCCTGAGTGATGGAACGACCGATAAGGAACTTGGTGCCCAAAGAGAAATAACGACTAAGCGGTAAGTTTAAATACACACCAACACTACCGGTAAACTCTGTAATATGGTCGCTCTTCACCGTGCCACGGACGTCTGTAACAGGGGCATTGGCATTCCAATTATCCACGGTGGAGCCATCGTAACCTATTTTAGTGAGGTAAACGCTCATATTCTCCGTGTCAGTATTCGTTGCAGGATAATCGCCAGGGTACGTCGCTTGATAGAAAGGTCGCAGCCCGTCCCAAGCAGAGAAGTCTTCCCATGCCACTAAGTCGGTAAACTCACCAAAGTCTTTCGCTGACTGCGCCCTGACGCGCAGACGTCCGCCAACACCTATATACTTATTAAAGAAATAGGCTCCTTCTGCATCTACCACAGTAGCGGAACGGAACTTGATGGTTCTCTTATCGCCATCAGACTCAAAGTCGAGGTCCTTGCTGCCAAGTCCCAAACCCATAGAGATGCTGAAGAACGAAGGATTCTCATTGTCGAGGATAAGGTCGCCATGAAGCAGTCCTTTCTGTTTAAACATCAGGTCGCAGAGAGCATAACCCAGCTCGGTAGACATAATACCGATGCCGGCACCCGACATCACGTCACTTATCCAGTGACGGTTGTTGAGCACACGCATGACACCCGTTGCAGTTGCAACGCCATAGCCGGCAACCGACCACCAAGGCGAACGAGTCAAGCCATACTCCTTATGAAGCAGTGTGGCACCGACGAAAGCGGTGGCGGTGTGACCGGAAGGCCACGAGTTGGCAGTGGAGCCATCAGGTCGCATCTCCTTGGCTGTGTACTTGATGCCATTGACAAAGCCTGCCATAATGGCATACGACATTCCTGCACTAGCAAGCAGACGGGGCCAGTCGCTACGTCCCTCATAGCCACCGAGCTTTAATCCTACTACCATTGCAGGGCCAAAGAACTGCGTATAGTCATCTATACCTGTCTTGAAGTCGGTCAGAAGTTGCGTATTCTTCTTGCCTCCTTGTTCTGCCTTGGCATTGACGCGGAACATAGCTTTGTCGCTTTTCAGCGCCCATCCTGCTGCAAACAAAGGAATGCCGACAAAAGTCAAGTCATCCATAAACTTGTAGGGACGGACATCAGGATTCGTCTTCGTCTTAAAGAAATCGAAGTCTAGCTTATGAGAGGGAGCTGCGGTGACAGTCAGAGGAGAGACGTGAGCGGTGAGCGGTGAGCGGCGCGTATTGATTTCGGCCACATCCACGAGTTCCGCTTTCATTTCAGGAGTCTCTAAGGTTAGCGGAGCCATGTTTTGATAGCTACTGGCCTGCAAGTCTCCTCCTGTAATGTTTTCAGCGTTAGCCTGAATCGTAAGAACCACGGCTAGCAATGTTAAGGAGCGTCTGATTTTCATAGTTTTATATTTTTACGGATTAGTGTATTTGCTTTTACTATGTTATGCCTTTATTACAGTCCTCCGCCTAGTGCGATATACAGGGCTATGACGGCCTCAGCAGCATCGTACATATTCATGGCTGAAGCAAGCTGGGCATCAAGCAGTGACTCCTGGGCCTTCAACACCTCAAGGTAGCTGGCCTTACCGTTGTCCATGAGTTCGTGCGTGCCGATGTAAGCCTCATGAAGTACTGCTACCTGACGGCTGTAATAGCCATGCTTTTCACGAGCGGCCATGCAATCTGCCATAGCCTCGTTCACCTGATTACCGGCATTGATGACGGTTTGGATGTACTTCTTCTGCAAATCCTCCTCGGTGAGCTTGGCTATCTTCTTATTCGCAATCAGCTTGCCACGGGCAAAGATAGGCTGTGTCAAGGAGGCAACAGCCGTGAGAAGGAGTTTGCCAGGATCAACAATGACACCGGCATTATTGGTCCACCCTGCAGAGCCACTGAGCGTGATGCTGGGGAAGAATGCCGAGCGCGCCGCAGCCGTGTTATAGAAGGCCTCCTCCATAGCATAGTTCGCCATGCGAATGTCGGGACGCTTCTCAAGCATCATTGCAGGAAAGCCCAAATGCAGGTACTTCGAGTCAAACATACGCTGCTCGCCATCACCCTGTGCATCTGCATGATGCAACGTTGTAGTACCCCACCTTTGACGACTTATATGCTGTGGTGCCACGGCCAGTAACTTGCACAAAGCGTTCTCTACAGATTGAATATTGCGACGGGTATCTACGATCTGTGTCTTCACGCTAAGGTACGATGCCTCCATTTGGTTAACGGCAGTACTATAGGCCTTGCCATTCTCCCAAAGCGACTGCTCAGTCTTTAGAGACTCGTTCCAGAGACTGTCTGTCTGTGTAAGAATTTCTAACTGACGGTCAAGGACTTGTAGCAAGAAGTATTGCTGCGCAGTGACAGAAACGAGGTTAGCACGCGTTGCATCTTGTTGCATCTGAGCCTGCATGAGTACTGCCTTTGCGGCTCGTTTCTTATTGGTTATAGATGCGAATAAATCGATATCCATCGAGAGTTGCAAAGGAAGGTTATAAGCCTTCGTCCAGGGATTTTTGTCAAATTTTGTCAGAGTACCCTGCGGTGCCAACTGGAGTGCCGGCAGATATGCAAGCCGAGCTGCTGTCAGAGTGGCCTGACTTTTCTCTACAGCAATACGTGCGGAATTTAAATCGGTATTATTAGCCAGCACCTGCTCGATAAGCTGCTGGAGCAGCGGATCGGTAAAGAACTCACGCCACGACATCTGCGCGATAGACTGCTGTCCATCAGTCTGCGGAACATCCTGACCGACGCCGAAAACATCAGCAGGGGTCGGAGTGTTCTGCTCGTACTTATTATATATACCGCAGCCCGTGAGCATCACACTCACGGCTGCTGCGGCAAAGATATTGCTAAGTTTTTTCATTATATCAATTTTTTAATTATTCAATTCTTCACTCTTCACTTTCGGAGCCCCCTGGAACTTCTCATGCAGGTTCTGGAACACGATGAAGAAGGCAGGAACGACGAAGAGCAGCGCAACAGTACCGATGCTCATACCACCAATGACGCCGAGGGCGAGGGCACGGTTACCGTTGGCACCGGCACCACCCTCGATAACGAGAGGTATCATACCGATAATCATTGTGGCTACCGTCATCAGAATAGGACGCAAACGTTCCTTACAAGCTTCGAAGGCTGCATCGCGGATGCTCATACCCTGAGCTCGGCGCTCTGTAGCGAACTCCGTAATCAGGATAGCAGTCTTGGCCAGCAGACCAATCAGCATGATAATACCCGTCTGCAGATAGATGTTGTTGTCCATGCCGGGAATCTGATACTTATAGCCAATGAAAGCGAACACGAAGGCGCCCATCAGTCCGAACGGCACGCTGAACAGCACGGCCCATGGTGTGAACCATGAGTTGTAGAGCGAAGCCAGAATGAGATAAATCAAAATAGCACAAATGACATAGATGAGGGCTGTGGCGTTAGAGCCGCTTACCTCCTCCACCTCGCGCGACATACCACTATACTCGTAGGTTGCCGTTGCGGGCATTACTTCCTTAAACACCTCTGCAATGACCTTGTGGACATCGCCTTCGGTATAGCCGCTACCAGGCTTCACTGAGCAAGTGATGCTCTGGAGAAGGTTGAAGTGCTCGATATTGGCAGGACCCACAATCTCCTTCAGACTGACGAACTGGGAGATGGGGGTCATATTGCCACCCTTCACTTGCATGAAGATGTTTTGCAGAGCCTGTGGGTCAAGACGATACTCAGGCGAGGCAGATGCCATGATACGATAGACTTTACCGAACTGGTTGAAATTGCCGATATAGGCACCGCCGCAGTAAGCACCGAGTGTGTTAAGCACGTCAGCTGGCGACACACCTGCACGGTCGCACTGCGCTGGATCGACTTCAACCTGGAATTTCGGGAAACGTTCAGAGTAGAAGGACAGAGCAGAGCCTATCTCCGGACGCTCTGACAGTTTAGCTATAAAGTGTTCGGTCTGCTTGGCAAACTCCGACAGATTGCCATCTGTTGGGTCCTGAACAGCCAAATAAATGTCATTACTCGTTCCATAACCCGGAATCTGTGGCATCTCGGAAGGAATCACTACCAAATTCTTGAGTTCCAGACAGTCAAAATAAAAACGGCCAGCGACCAAGGCAAGCAGATGCTCCATACCAGGACGCTCGTCCCAGTTCTTCAGTCGCACCACCATCGTAGCATAGTTGGAAGATGCCGAACTCGACAGCATACCGTATCCACAAGTCATGGAGAAGCTCTCTAACTCAGGAATCTTCTTTACCTTCTCTTCCACCGCCTTCACCATCTCACGCGTCTGCTGAAGGGTAGCTCCCTCAGGAGCCTGAATCTCAACCAGGAACACGCCTTGGTCCTCCTGTGGCACAAGACCTGAAGGCAGGCTCTTCATGAAAAAGCCCATGAGTACTGCTGCCAGTGCCAAGAGACACCATGCCAGGACGGGACGCTTGATGAATTTCTGTACGGCCTTACTATACTTATTATATATAGCGTTGTAGCTGACCTCGTAAGCCTTCTTCGTATAGTAAGTCAAGCCCTTACCTTCCTTCTTGCCTTCAGTGACGCGCATCATGATGGCGCAGAGGGCAGGACACAGCGTCAGGGCCGAGATACATGACAGACCGACACTGGAAGCAATGGTGACACCAAATTGGGTGAAGAAGGTGCCTGAAGTACCTGGCATGAACATCACAGGCACAAACACGGCCATAAACACCAGCGTACACGAGACAACGGCTACCGACACCTCGTTCATTGCCTGACGGGTGGCTTCGCGCGCATCGCTGATACCATTCTCCATCTTCGCCATAACGGCCTCCACCACCACGATGGCATCATCCACCACCGTACCGATAGCGAGCACCAGAGCGAACAGTGTCAGAATATTGAGCGAGAAACCTGCCAACGAAACGATAGCAAAGGTACCCAGTAGTGACACGATAATCGAGATAGAGGGGATGATGGTGGCTTTGAAGTTCTGCAGGAAGAAGAACACCACGAGAATCACGAGGATGATGGCGATGACAAGTGTCTCCACCACATTGTGGATGGCAGCAAAGAGGAAGTCATCAGAGGTCATCAAGGTGACAAACTCCAGCCCGGCAGGCATTGTCGCCTTGGCTTCCTCAAACATCTTGTTGATGGCGGCATTCACCTGAGTGGCGTTGGCACCGGGGGCAGCGAACACAATGAACATAGCACCCGGACGGTCCTGTATGTTCGACGTGAAGTTGTAGCTCATGGCACCAATCTGCACATCAGCCACATCGCTCAAGTGTAATATTCCGCCGCCACTGGTGCGCAGCACGATGTCGTTAAACTCTTCAACGGTCTTCAGCGTTCCCTTGTATTGCATGGAGTACTGGTAGGAGTTGCCCGACTGCTCACCCAGCGTACCTACAGCTGCCACGAAACTCTGTCCGCCGATAGCGGCAAACACGTCGTTTGGCGTCAGATTGTATTGTGCCATCACATCGGGCTTCAGCCAGATGCGCAGGGCGTAGGTATTACCCAGACTCAATACATTACCCACACCGGTGATACGCATCAACTTCGGCTTGATATTGATATCCACGTAGTTCGACACAAAGTCCTCGTTGTACTTGCCATCGGCACTCTTCACGGCAAAGATGCGCAGAATGTTGTTCTGACGCTTTTCTACCTTCACACCGATCTTGCTCACTTCGGCAGGCAGCAGTGCCTGAGCACGGGTGACACGGTTCTGCACATTCACCGTTGCCATGTCGGGATCGGTACCCTGTTTAAAGTAAACGGTAATCTCCACCTCACCGTTCGACGATGCCTTGGAGGTCATGTAATCCATGTCGTTCACACCGTTGATGGCTTCTTCGAGAGGCTGGATGACTGATGTCATGACCGTCTTCTCATCGGCACCAGTATAGCTGGTGGTGACCGAAACCGTAGGCGGTGCAATATCCGGATATTGTTCCACTGGCAGCGTACTCATCGAGATATAGCCCACCAGCGCAATCACAATCGAGATGGCACACGCCATCACGTATTTATTGATAAAGATATTGTTCTTCATATTTCGAAATATCGATATTACGTTATAACGAAACTATTTTTCACTCTTCACTCTTTTTAGCCTCAGGAAACAGCACCTTCTGCCCCTCAGTTACATTGTTGGCACCGTCGGTCACTATCTTGTCGCCCTCTTTCAAGCCGCTGGTAATAATGAAGTCCTTACCATTGCCGGTTTCCTGTGTGGTGACCTCGACAGCCGTTGCTGTACTGTCGGCCAAAACCTTATAAACTTGGGCCTTATCCTGCAAGCGCACCACAGCAAACTGTGGAACAACTATCACACCCTTCTCGGCGAAAGGCATCACGATGGTGCCCTGAATGCCAGAGTACAGATGGCCGTCGGGGTTGGGGAACGACACCTTGCTGGTTAGCGATCCGGTCTCGGCATTCACCACACCAGTCAGGCTTACCACACGACCCTTGTGAGGATATTCTGTACCATTCTTCATGATAAATGTTGCTTCGGGCAGTTTTGCTATATAGTCATCTACTTCAGAAGCTTTCATGCCTTCCTTCACCATTGACTCGACTATGGCTTCTGTCACGGAGAACTCGGCATACATCGTGGTATTGCCACTGAGAATTGTGAGTTCGCTCATGGGTGACACCTGATCGCCTATACGTACGGGAATCTCACCGATGATACCCGACACGGTAGCCGTGATGGTGCAGAAGCCGAGGTTCACCTTAGCACGGTTCACGGCGGCACGAGCCTGGGCCACAGCGGCCTGCGCCTGCTTGTAGGAGTTCTCACTGTTACTCAACATGTAGTTGCTCACGATCTTCTTGTCGAACAGGTTCTTGTTAGACTCATACTCCAACTTAGCCGAATTCTCCTGCGCCAGGGCGGCCTGCAGGTTGGCCTGAGCAGCCTCCAACTCCAACTGGGCATTGCGTGAGTCGATAATGAAGAGCGTCTGTCCCTTCTTTACCTGCTGGCCCTCGGTAACGCATATCTTCATCAGCTGTCCACTGATTTGCGGGGTAATTGTCACGTCGTTCTGTCCTTTCATCCTGGCACTGAACTTATAAGGCAGTTCAATGTCTGACTTCTTCACTGTCATTGTCTCGAACGATGAGGTTTTCTCCTGTGGCATGTCTACTTTGCACGAGCCTAATACGGCCACTAAAAAGAACATGCAGATCCATTTGGAACAATTGTAATTCTTCATTTTATTGATTTGATTTGTATTTTTTGAACCTTTTATACATTAATTACAAAACCGCCCTGCAAAGATAAACAAAAAAAATCTAAATACCAAAGCCAAGACAGCCCAACATTTAAATTTTGTTCATTCTGATAACATTTTTGCAGATTTTATTGTTCATCTTAAAGATATTGCCGCGACAATTTACACATCTATGCTGTAATGTACACAAAGAAATGCTAATCTTTGCAGCTACTCATTCGTTCATATTTTTGGACAATGAACAAAAGAAAAGGGGCATAAAACATGCCCTTAGGATTATCCGAACTTGATGGTGCCCTGAACGAAATCAGCTGCAGGAGCGTCGCCACTCTTTTGCTGTTGTTCTTCGCCACTTGCCTGAGAGTAGATACTATCAAGAATTTCACGTGTTCTCTTGTAAGTTGGCGTTGACTCGACAGCAGAGATGACATCATCGTTGTCAAGGTCGTCGGCACGGAAGAGGTAGATATGCGGACGTCGCTTATAGCGTTTGGACTGTGCATCGGTACCATAGAAACGGTTGCGGCGGTCTTGTTTCTTGGCTTCTTCCTCTTGCTGTGCTGCTATGCGCGTCGCCTCTTCTTGGGTGTTGTGACGCTGTCGGTGGCTTGCCATGCCATCGACGCGTTCGATGCCGAAACCTGTTGCGAGGATGGTGACTTTTACCTTCTTTCCCAATTCGGGATCGACGGCCAAGCCCCACTTGATTTCGAAATCATTGCCAAACTTTGACATGAAGTCATTGACGTCGTTCATCTCCTCCATCATGAGTGATCCTGTGCCATCTTTATTGCCTGCGAAAGAGATACTGAGCAGTATTTTCTTGGAGTTGAACACGTCGTTCTCGTTGAGTAGCGGAGAGTTGAGTGCATCATCGATGGCCTTCTTGACACGACCTTCGCCTTCACCATAGCCAGTGGACATGATGGCGACACCACCGTCTTTGAGGACAGTTTTGACATCGTTGAAGTCGAGATTGATGAGTCCGTGAACGGTTATTATCTCTGCTATGGACTTTGCAGCTACAGAGAGTGTATCGTCGGCCTTGGCAAAGGCATCAAGAACGGTGAGTTCAGGATAGATTTCACGTAGTCGCTCGTTGTTAATAACCAACAGAGCATCAACATGCTTGTTCATCTCTTCTACGCCGTCGAGTGCCTGGTCGATTTTACGGTCGCCCTCGAAGCGGAAGGGTATGGTAACGATACCTACGGTAAGGATGCCCATTTCTTTGGACACGCGGGCGACGACCGGTGCTGCACCTGTACCAGTGCCACCACCCATGCCGGCAGTAATGAAAGCCATGCGGGTGCCGTCGCTAAGCACGTTTTTGATGTCGTCAAGACTCTCCTCAGCTGCGGCGCGTGCTTTCTCTGGTCGGTTGCCCGCGCCGAGTCCCTCCTTGCCGAGTTGGAGATGCACTGGCACAGGGGAATCGTTGAGAGCCTGGTTGTCTGTATTACAGAGAACGAAGGTAACATCGTGAATACCTTCGCGATACATGTGGTTGACGGCATTACCACCGCCACCGCCCACGCCAATGACCTTGATGATACTATTCTGTTTTTCGGGTTCACCGAAATCGAGCAATATATTGTTGTCCATCATAATTATTAAAGTAAAAACGGGGTTATTCTTCTTCTTTTACTATCTCAGTAGCGGCATTTTTGAGCCAACGTCCGAACTTATTAAAAATACTATTCTGTCGACGTTCCTCTGCAAGCCGGCGTGCCTCTGCTTCAGCTTTCTCGCGAGCCTGACGCTCTTCTTCAGCTTTCTTCTGGCGCGCCTCTTCTTCGGCCTGGCGTTTCTCTTCGGCAGTACGTATGACACCTGCGGGTGTCTCGGCTGCCTGACGAGCACGTCGCTGTTCGATGGTGGTATCACCATAGGAAGGTTTCTGCGTAGCAAAGAGATCACCATTGATGTCAATATCCTGTCCGGCACAATTGATATCGCCTTTTGCCAACAAGCCCAAAACTGTATTCATGGTGCCATCGTGTGCGTTGATATCGCTGACGGTTGACGTAATTGTCTGTGTCACAAACTTAGCAATACGTATCTTGTCGATGTGGGTATAGTTTTGGAATGCTTTCTCGATGTCACGCATATTAGAACCGCCGCCGGTGAGGATAATACCACCAAGAAGCTTGTCACAGTAATCGTCAGGTACTTGGCACCAGACGTTGGCAATAATTTCCTCGAGTCGGCCTTCGACAATTTCTATGAATTTGCGAGTCTCTACCTGACGTTCAGCGTCAATAGAGTACTTCATATTGTTGTCGATATCGTTATTTTCGGTGTAAGCTGTTGCATACTTGAGCTTCATGCGCTCAGCATCAGACTCCTCCATCTGTAGCGATGCGATATCTTTAGTAATATTATTTGAACCTAGAGGGATGACTGCCAAATGGCGCAGAATGTTCTTGGAGTAAACGCTGACAGTAGTAGTGTCAGCTCCCATATCGACAAGTGCGCATCCCGAACGTCGCTCTGCCTCGGTGAGCACGCTGTCAGCCAAGGCTAAAGGAGCAAGATATAGTTCGGCAATGTTTATGCCTGCAGTCTCAAAGCACTTGTTAAGGTTCTTATAGAAAGCCTTACGTTGTAAAATATTGAGGAAGTTGCCTTCGATATGTGCGCACTGGATGCCTACGGGGTCGAGCTGATATTGCGAGTCCACTTTATACTCCTGAACGGCAGCATCGAGAATCTCCTGGTCTGGATATACCACCGACCGGTTGGCATCCATCAGTTCGACAACCATGTCTTGACTGACAACATCCTCACCAGGCATGTCCTTGGCTATGACATTGCGAATAGAACGTATGGACTGTCCACCGACACCAACATAAACCTGTTTAATAGTGGACTTCAGCTGTTTCTCCAGCTTATTGATGATTGTGGTCAGACACAGTGCAGTCTTATCAATGTTATAGACAACGCCTTTACGAATAAACGTAGAAGAGTCCTCCTTAACGCATGCCAGCACTTGAATGCTGCCGTCAAGGTTCTTGCGACCGGCAATACCGGTCATTTTGGATGAGCCTAATTCGATGGCTACGATAAAATCCTTTGGCATATATAATTCTTCTTTATTGTTAATTCAGATTGGTTGTATTTGTTTTGCTTTTTTACAAATAATCTGGTTGCTGAACTCCATGTTGATGTAGGAGTACTTGTTCCACCCAGCCTTCGAGAGCCCGTACTTGTAGAATTTCTCCAATCGGGAAAGTTTCTGTTGCAGATGATTGGGATATCCCAAATAAATGATATGATTACCTACACGGGGAACCATTTCGACGGAACCGTCGGCCAATACGTTGATTTGTTCTATTTGGTTGCCCCATAAAGGATTATCAATCAAGTAGCGGCCAATACCCGTCAAGACACGCTGAGCGTATTTGGGCTTTATGTCGCCCGTAGCAACTACAAGGTTGCTAACAAAACGTGTGGTGGGCATAATGTTGCCCTCGCTGTCGACATAGTAGTCATCGCCATTCGCGGCCTTGACACGCATGACAGGGAGTCGTTGCGAAATATTTATATGTACGTGCCCCGTCTGTGTCTTATAGCTTTGCACGGACTCTATAAACGGATTTTGGGCCAATGTCTCTTCAATCTTACGGACATTTACATCTGATATATTGTCGCCTAGAGGATACAGACGGGCTTTCTGGAGCAACAATTTTACCTCGGCAGCATTGAGGAAGCCCTTGACCTCACCCTCGTCAATATGAATATTGACCTCGGTGCAGACATCACTTGCCACATCAGGGTGGTTAAAGGCTGTGATAGCCAAAATCAAGTAAACGGCCAATAGGCAGTCTACTACGATGAATGTGATTTTGCTCCAGTTAATATTCATAGATGCTGTTATTATTCTATCATGACAATTTTTCTTTCAGAATTTCGGTAAGTTGAGGCACTTGATTGTCCAAATCGCCAGCACCAAGAACGATGAGCACATCAAAATCATGATTTCGAACATACTGCTGTACTTCGTCCTTACGGATGATGTGCCGCTCGATACCTGGACGCAGATGGTCATAGATGAGCTGAGAGGTAACTCCCTCTATAGGCTCTTCGCGGGCAGGATATATCTCAGTGAGTATAACCTCATCAAGCAGACTAAGTGCATCGGCAAATTCGGTAAAGAAGTCACGTGTGCGTGTATAGAGATGAGGCTGGAAAATAGCCGTAATTTTACGATCATGATAAAGTTCACGAATGCTACGTGCACTCTGGTAAATCTCCTTTGGATGGTGAGCATAGTCGCTAAGAAATACTAACCGTGAAGTCTTTATCTTGAAATCGAAGCGGCGATCAACACCTTCATAAGTTTTCATCCCCTTGCGCAACTCATCGGCAGTACACCCTGCCAGCTGCGCCATAGCCATGGCAGCTATTCCGTTCTCGATGTTGATGGGAACGGGCTGACCTAACTCGATATTTCTAACTATTTCGATTGGCGAGATGAAATCAAACGTGATGTCACCATTCTCTATGCAGATATTCTCGGCATGGAAGTCACCCTCTGTCAAGGCATAGTCATAGCGGCGAACACCCTGTTGCAAGTTCTCCTTCATCTCCAAACCACGGTGAATGATAATGGCACCTGTGGGCTGGATGAGTTCGGTATAGTGTCGGAAACTCTCTAGATATGCCTCCTTTGTTCCATAGATATCGAGATGATCAGGGTCAGTTGAGGTGATGACAGTCATGTAGGGAGACAACCAATGGAAGGAACGGTCAAACTCATCAGCTTCAATAACTACATAGTCACTATCTGAGAGAATATAATTGGTGTTGTAGTTTTTAGAAATACCACCCAAAAAGGCATTACAGTCGAGATGACTCTGGTGCATGATGTGGGCACACATGGTCGATGTAGTTGTCTTTCCATGCGTACCGGCTACACAAAGCCCCTTGTGTTCACGAGTCAAGGCTCCAAGCACTTGTGCGCGTTTCTGAATGTCAAAATTATGCTCACTGAAATACTTTAACTCCTTGTGCTCGGCAGGGATAGCAGGGGTATAGACGACCAGACAACTCTCTGGCTGTCGGCAAGCCAATGGAATTGCCTCAACGTTCTCTTCGTAGTGGATGGACATTCCTTCTTGTTCGAGCTTACGTGTCAAGGCTGTTGGAGTCTTGTCGTAGCCTGCCACAACAAGTCCCTTCTTCAGGAAATAACGAGCGATGGCACTCATACCAATACCACCCGCTCCTACAAAATAGACTGCTTTTATATCTTTAATCTCCATTGTTTGCTAATTTAATGACTTCCTTGGCGATTATCTCTGCCGAGTTAGGCACCGCCATTTTGAGGATATTCTCACTAAGATTCTTCAGTTTTGCATCGTCACAAACAGTCTTTATTGCCAATGGTAGTAACGTATCCTTGGCTTCGGCATCCTTGACGTAAAGAGCTGCTTGACGATTAACCAATGCCAAAGCGTTCTTGGTCTGATGGTCTTCAGCCACATTAGGAGAGGGCACCAGAACAACGGGTTTCCCTAAGAGACAGAACTCACTGATAGAACCTGCTCCGGCACGACTGATAATGAGATCGGCTGCCTTATAAGCTGTAGCTATGTCGCTGATAAAATCCATTACCTTAAGGTTATCAGGACAAACAACTTCGTCAAGTTTTTTAACAATAGCGGCATTATAGTAACTGCCCGTTTGCCAAATAAATTGTACGTGATTGTTGACACGGAGCTTGTCCAAATGGTTTAAGACGCTTTCGTTGATGGTACGGGCCCCCAAACTGCCGCCCACCAATAGAATGGTCTTTTTTTGAGGGTCTAGTCCGAAGGAGCGAACGGCATTCTCACGAGTAACAGTATTATCGAGCAACTGCTGACGAACCGGATTGCCCGTCAACATAATTTTATTAGCCGGGAAGAAACGCTCCATGCCTTCATAAGCGACGCATATTTTGGCAGCCTTTGCACCCAGTGTTTTATTCGCCAACCCTGCATAACTGTTTTGTTCTTGTATCAGCGTTGGTATTCCTAAACTGTTGGCTGCACCTAAGGCTGCACTGCTGGCATAACCGCCAACACCTACGGCAACCTGCGGCTTAAAAGATTTTAATAAATCTTTTGCAATCCACTTGCTTCTGAGGTAGTCAAGGGCAACTCCGATGTTACCCGGCTTCCACAACGGACGAAGGAAACCGCGAATGGGAAGACCCTGAATGTCGTAACCGGCAGCTGGTACACGTTGCATCTCCATACGGCCCAATGCACCAACAAATAAAATATTGGCATCAGGACATATTGCTCTTATGGCATTAGCAATAGATATGGCTGGAAAGATGTGACCTCCCGTTCCGCCACCACTAATTACAACTCTTAATTCTTTACTCATATACCTTATTTATATATAATGCCTTGCAAAGGTAATCATTTTCTATGAAATCAAAACATCTTTTGGATCTTTTTCTTTCTCTTTCTTAATTTTTGCAGATCGGCTAACGCTCAAAATGGTACCAATATAAGCACAATTAATAATCGTCGAAGTTCCACCCTTAGAGATGAGCGGCAACGGTTGACCTGTAACTGGCGCCAATCCCACAGCAACCATCATGTTAAAAGTAGCCTGAATGACTAGCAAAAGACCCAATCCCATACACAGAAAAGCCGGGAAGTTGTTTTCACATCGGCTGGCGATGCGAGCACAGCGATAGAGCAGGATAATGTATAAGAAAGCTACAAAGGCTGCGCCCACAATTCCCAATTCCTCAATAATAATAGCATAAATAAAGTCAGAGAATGCCTGGGCAAGGAAGTCACGCTCCACCGACTGGCCAGGTCCTTTACCGACGACACCACTCGAGACGATAGCTATATTGGCATGTGCCACTTGAGCATCCTTGTCAAGATCATACTTTTGGGGAGACACATCATCCTTCCCAAACTTCAGAATACGGCTCTTCCATGTATCTGCTCGGTGGAGCATTTTCTCGATTTTACTCTTTGTTTTCTTGGGTTGATCAACATGTTCAATATTCGTCAGAAGACGCTCTTCTTCGCTGACTTCATGCCCCACCAGCATTATCATCGTGATAGCGAATACACCCATCACAACGAGAATACCCACCAGTTTCCCCAACTGGCGCAGCGGTACTAGTCCGATGAACATCATCAAGATGACAACGGCGAAAAGTAATGCAGCAGTAGACAAATTTTCAACACCAATCATAGCACAAGTAGGAATGGTGATCCACAATATCCACTTAAATGCCTGTCGGTCCGCTCCATTATCTCGCTGCATAGCAGCTAAGATTTGTGCGACAGCAAGCACAATGGTCCCCTTTGCAATTTCAGACGGCTGTATAGTGAACCCCAGAATGCTGATCCAACGGCTAGCATCGTTAGTGCTCTTGCCGCCACCAAACATCACGATAAGCAGCAACAGAAACGTTAGTAATAGCAAAAAAGGCGTCATTAGCTTAAAGTAACGACAGGGAATATTCAGTGTGATGACAGCCACAACAACCCCCACAATAATGGTGCCTGTATGATAGGCAATTGGGCCTACATAATTATGGCTCTTATAGGTCAGCCCACTGGAAGCTGAGAAGACCTCTACAATACTTATCATGCAGAGGAAAAAGAATACCATCCAAATTACTTTATCGCCTTTGAAGATATTGCCTATTTTTTTATTCATATTGTCATCTTTTTTATGAGGTTTACTCAAGACTTTATCTAAGCCTTGCTATAGATTTCGTGCCAACTCTTTGAATTGCTCACCTCGGTCTTCCATGTTCTTAAACAAGTCGAAAGAAGCACAGCAGGGAGAAAGGAGTACTGTCATACCTGGTTCGGCCATTTCGTAACAAGCCGCAATACACTCTTTCATGGAATGTGTATCACGAACGGGTATACCCAACTGATCAAAGTTTTCGTGTAACTTTTGGTTGTCAACACCGAGGTAGACTAGTCCAGCACATTTCTCCTTTATTAAGGGTTTAATGGGAGCATAGTCATTACCCTTATCCTTACCCCCGACAATAAGGATGGTCTTAGTCTTCATTGAATCCAACGCATACCAACAAGCATCGACATTAGTAGCTTTGGAGTCGTTGATATATTGTACGCCACGAACCACACAAACCTTTTCAAGACGGTGCTCTACACCTGGGAAATCGCTTAGCGATTGACGTATGACCTCCTTCTTGATGCCGGCAACATTGGTGGCAATGCCAGCTGCCAGCGAGTTATAGATATTGTGCTTACCTGTCAGGCTCAGTGACTCCTGCTCCATGTTAAAAGGTGTTGGCTCTTCCAAGACGTATTGGCCTGACTCGATATAACCAATGCTACCCTTTTCCTTGAGTTCAGAGAACGGATACTGGATAGCTTTGATATCGTACTTCTCCAACTCTCTCTTGATAACAGGGTCATCGTTCCAATAGATGAATGCGTCCTGTGATGTTTGATTCTGGATAATACGCATTTTTGAGTCAACATAGTTTTGCATCTTGAATTCATATCGATCAAGGTGGTCAGGTGTAATATTAAGCAGAATAGCTATATTGGCTCTAAAATCATACATATTGTCGAGTTGGAAAGAACTGAGTTCAATAATATAATACTCGTGCGGATCTTCTGCCACCTGTAAAGCCAGTGAATTACCTATATTACCTGCTAATCCGACATCGTAACCGGCAGCCTTGAAAATGTGATAAATAAGACTTGTGGTCGTAGTTTTTCCGTTAGAACCCGTAATGCAAATCATTTTCGAGTCAGTATAACGACCAGCAAACTCTATCTCGCTGATGATATGGATGCCCTTCTCCTTGATTTTGACAATTATGGGAGCGGTATCAGGAATGCCTGGACTCTTGATGACTTCGTCAACATCAAGAATCTTTTCTTCGGTATGATGACACTCCTCCCAGATTATATGATGATCGTCCATCAGTTTTTTATACTTGTCTGCAATTTTTGACATGTCGCTGACAAATACATCAAAACCTTGTTTTATAGCGAGAACAGCAGCACCTGAACCGCTTTCTCCTGCTCCTAATATGGCTATCTTGCTCATCTTACTTTCAATGTTATAATTGTTAATGCCGCTAATATAATGGTGGTAATCCAGAAACGTATTGTTATTTTTGACTCGTGAAAAGGTCGGTGTGGCCAGCCTTTTAGTATATAGCTACTGGTAGCATCGAGTTGAGAATCAAGTTTGCGGAAAGTATCGTGAATAGGTGTAGCGCGGAATACACGGACACGCTTGCCTTTTTTCTTCTGTATTTTAAACCACTGAGTCTGGATAATAACACTTAGGCTCTCGACAAAAAAGATACCACAGAGAATGGGAAGCATCAGTTCCTTGTGAATTATAACGGCACAGACACCGATAATGCCACCAATAGTCAGCGAGCCCGTATCACCCATAAACACTTGGGCTGGATAAGCGTTATACCACAGGAAGCCTATCATTGCACCTATAAAGGCACTAAGGAACACTACCAGTTCTTGTGAGCCCGGAATGTACATAATATCGAAGTAAGCAGCATAGACAATATGTGATGACACATAGGAAAAGACGAGTAACGCCACACCAATGATGGCTGAATTTCCTGCACACATGCCATCCATGCCATCGTTCAGGTTAGCTCCATTGGAAACAGCAGTCACAACTATAATGGTCATGATGACAAACAAAACCCATCCTCCTGCAACTTTATATTCACCTAGAAATGACATTACATCAGAATAGTTCAGATTGTGATTCTTGATGAATGGGATTGTGGTTTGCAGAGATTTCACCATCTCTGGTTTATGCTTCACCACAATCTGCTGATTCTGCTGAAACTCTGTGACATTTTCGCGAACCACGGCATCAGGGCTGAGCCATAGAGTCAAGCCGACGATGAAGCCGATTGAGACCTGACCTACAATCTTATAGATACCCTTCAACCCCTCCTTGTTCTTACGGAAAATTTTGATATAATCGTCCATAAACCCCAAAAAACCAAGCCATACGGTAGTCACAATCATTAGCACCAGATAGATGTTTCGCATTCGCCCAAGTAAAAGAACGGGCACTAAAATACTGACAATGATAATGATACCACCCATCGTCGGCACACCTTTTTTCTCTATACCAAAAGGGTCGATGCTAGGGTCACGAGCCGTTTCTGATATGTTACGTCGCTTCATCCACTTGATGTAATACTCACCAAACCAAGCCGAAATAACCAACGACAGTATTAACGCCAACAATGCGCGAAATGAGATGTACGACCAAATATGTGCTCCAGGAATGTCGTACTGCTCAAGAAATCGAAAAATATAGTATAACATTATAATCTATTTTTTTTGATTCGATAATGTGATATTTCTATGCGTTGAAGATTTCACGAACTATTTCGCGATCATCAAAATGATATTTGACACCTTTGATTTCTTGGTAGTCCTCATGACCCTTTCCAGCAATAAGGATGACATCACCCTTATCTGCCATCATGCAAGCCGTGCGAATAGCTTCTCTGCGGTCAACGATGCTCACCACCTTCTTCATTTGCTTCTGCCCTAATCCTGCCAACATGTCATTAATGATATCTTGAGGTTCCTCGAAGCGAGGATTGTCACTAGTGATGATAACACGACTACTCTGTTTAACGGCCTCTTGTGCCATCAACGGACGCTTCCCTTTATCACGATTACCACCAGCTCCGCAAACAGTAATTACTTTTCCTTGCTTACCTTCTAGTACTTCATGGATGGCATTAAGCACATTCTCCAAAGCATCGGGAGTATGGGCATAATCTACAATCGCCGTTATTCCGCTCTCTGAGCGAATAGGTTCCAAACGTCCTGCTACACTTTTCAATGTACTCATTATCAAAAGGATGTCATCTGGATTCTTACCCAACATGACTGCAGCTCCATAAACAGCCAGCAAATTAGAGGCATTGAACTTTCCAATGAACTGGACTCCGACTTCACGCCCGTCAATCTCAAGATACATACCTTCGAAATGACACTCGATGATACGGGCACGGAAATCAGCCATCTGACGAATGGAATATGTTTTCACCACTGCTTTCGTATTCTGCACCATGACACTACCGTTTTTGTCATCAGCATTAATAATGGCAAATGCATCTTTCGACAGTCCATCGAAGAAAGCCTTCTTTGCATCACGATAGTTCTCAAATGTCTTATGGTAATCCAGATGGTCACGTGTAAGGTTAGTGAACAAACCACCTACGAACTGCAGACCTCCGATGCGCTTTTGAGAAATAGCGTGGCTGGAGCATTCCATAAAGGCATACTCACAGCCTGCCTCAACCATTTTCGCAAGCAACCTATTCAATTCTATAGGGTCGGGGGTTGTATGGTCTGCCGGTACGGCTTCATCCTCAATATAGTTGCATACTGTTGACAGCAAACCGCACTTATGGCCAAACTTCCGAAACATATTATATAATAAGGTTGCGATTGTCGTCTTGCCATTAGTGCCTGTCACTCCAACCAATTTCAAATGTTTAGATGGCTCACCATAGAAGACTGTTGCAACATGCCCTACAGCCTCTTCGGTTGAAGAAACTCGTATATATACTACGCTTTGCAGACGCTCTTCCGGCAACGCTTCACATAAAACGGCAGAAGCACCCTGATCAATAGCTTTGGGGATAAAACGATGTCCATCTGTCTGTGTGCCTTTAATAGCAACAAAGAGGTGACCTTTTCCCACCTTGCGTGAATCAATATCCACGCCTGTAATGTCTGTCTCGACATCACCAACGACGTCGAGAGGTTTGACATACTTCAGCAGTTCGATGAGTTTCATATTCTTTATAATTTATTCTAACGTCAAAATACACTCACAACCCTTTAAGGCTTGCTTGCCGCTTGGGAGGCTCTGTTTCACCACTTTTCCGCGTCCATGGAGTTTGACACGAAGACCTAAACTCTCTAATAGGTATACTGCATCGCGAGCTCCCATACCTATAACATCTGGTATTAACTTGTTGTTACTAGCGGTTTTCTTTAGCACAACTTTGTTGGCCTGACTTTCTGCCGTACCCCAAATCGGTGTGTCATAAACATACGAGGTTCCCCAATGGCTATTTGTGGCGATGCCCAACTCTGACAATACTTGACTTGCAGCGACGATGTTTCCGTCCTTCACATCAGGAATTACTACAGACTGTGCATCGCGGGCATCGTCTACGCTCACCTTAAGTTGCCGAGCCATGACTCCCTCAGCTATATGATGGAAAACGAGACCACTCATGCCACCACCAGACGCTGGTAGTCCCGACTTTTTCAAACAGACGATACAAGTGTATTGAGGATTTTCAGAAGGGAAGTAGCCCGCAAACGACAACCAGTAGCGTGTTACCCCTGAATGATAACCGCCAAACTCGTCCGCGACCTGTGCAGTTCCTGTCTTTCCTGAAACATGGAAGAGATTTGACCCTGCCCTCTTTCCCAAGCCCTGACTAACGACATGACGCAATATGGTTTGCATCGTCTTCAAGGCTTTGGGTTTGGCAATACGTTCTTTGATGACTTGAGGTTCAAATTCCATGATGGTTTCACCATTTTTAATCACTTTCTTGACAAAACGTGGACGCATCATCTTGCCATTATTGGCAATGGCATTGTAGAATGTCACCGTATTTATTGGAGCTATCTGAGTCTCGTAGCCAATAGACATCCAAGGCAATGTGGTTTTACTCCAAAATTTAGAACGGTCTGTCGTCTTTGTGTCCGGCATGCGGATGTTAGGTTTCTGATAACCCACCAATGGTATCTGCAGGTCTTCGGCGATGCCAACACGATAAAGTCCCTTAACGTAACGAGTTGGGTCATTACCATAAAACCGATCTATTACATGACTCACTCCAATATTCGAGCTAACCTCTAAAGTACGAGCTACATTAATGTCACCATATCCGCCACGTCGCCAGTTATGGTCCTTCATCCAACGTCCATGCATTTGCTGCACACCGCTACCTGTATGAATTACATAGCTGGTGTCTACCACCTCATCGTCTAAGGCTACCAGGAACGAGGCCACCTTAAACACGGATCCTGGTTCGCAACGATAGCTAATGGCAGAGTTAACAGCTTCGGCATAATAGGGATTGCCCTGACTATCATAGAAACGCATGAGGTTAACTATTGCTTTGATATCGCCCGTTTCAACCTCCATCAGAATAGCGACACCAAGTTCGCCGTTTATAGATTTCAGTTCATCCATTACAGCACGTTCAGCCAGATCTTGCATATTGACATCAATAGTAGTCACAATATCAGCGCCGTCAGTAGGCAGCGTAACGGGGATATTCATATATTTGTTCAACACCTTACGACGTCCTGTAATTCCTGGTGTCCCACGCAATATAGAGTCGTAACTTAGCTCTAAGCCGAAATACGCCGAGTCTTTGTCGCCATACAGACCGCCCATAGTTCGCATGGCAAGTGTTCCAAAGGGTCTGTTGCGTGACACAAACTCTTCTTCATGGAAACCACTCTTATACTTCGGCATATTAAAGAAGGGTAGTTTCTGTACCTCCTTATATGTATTATAGTTTATACGCCGTTTCCAAATCGGCCAGTGACGTGCACCTTTAGTACCGTTCTTCAACGTCTTAAGGCGACCTGCTTCCAAGTGTTGTTTAAATTCTTCCGCAGTCTTACTAGGGAAAATGGCGGCTAAGCCGTCACATACAGAGTCAATCTTATCCTGCCACAACGAGTCTCCTTTTTCAAAGGCTGCAGCCTGGAAATCCATAAATATACGATATTCTGGAATAGTGCTAGCCATCAACTGACCATCGCCACTTAGGATGTTGCCACGAGTAGGCTTCACAACAACGCTATCACGTTTCAGGCGGTCAGCGACCTCTGTCCAGTACTGTTTCTTAACTGTCATGATGTAGAAGGCCTTGCCAATAACGGCAACACCAACGAGTGTCAGCACCAATGCTATCATCATGTAGCGAGGCATTACTTTATCATTGCTAAACTTGCTCACCTGGACTTTTTACAGTTTTATTATTTTAATATTTATTCTGTCACTTGAATGATGTAAGGCGGCTGGTCGGCTTGATGCAACAACGAGTCATTGCTTTGTTTTAAGATGTCAAGTACGTGGCTTTCACGACACTTTTCTGTAAGTGTACTTGACGAAGATAGTGCCTTAAACTTTGCATCCTTCAGCTGCTCTTCCATTCTGTCAATGGTCAACATATCCTGCTGACACTGATAGCGAAAAGCAACATAGATAATTGTAAAAAAAACAATAAGAACGAAGAGCCATATCTGCGAACGAACCATCTGCGTACTCAACAAGTCGCCACCCAAAATAGTACGCAACGACAAATGCTGCGACGGTCTCGGGTCCTCCTCCGTCGCTGTCTCCTCTATCTTTTTCAAAGCCTCTTTCAGTTTGCTGTCTGCTGACAGGCCTGCCTCTTCATTCAGTCCATCCTGTCCAACAGCAACTTCCTCCAAAGCCTCTATTTCCTTGTTGTTATCTGTCATATAACTTCTATATACGTTCTGCTATTCTCAGTTTCGCACTTCTACTACGTGGATTGCCTTGTATTTCTTCGTCAGTCGGCGTAATTACTTTGTTGACAAGACGGAAAGGGGAATTCACCCTGCCATAGAAGTCTTGCTCCACCCTACCTTCCACATTTCCCGCTTTCATAACGTTCTTCACCATACGATCCTCCAAGGAGTGATAAGTAATAACGCTCAAGCGGCCTCCCTTACATAGCAATTGCGTAACGCCTTTAAGCATGTCGCGCAAGGCATCCATTTCATGATTAACCTCAATACGCAGAGCTTGATAAACTTTTGCAAGTTCTTTCTTTTCACGCTCTGCACTTAACTGTGCCTCCAATATCTTTCCAAAGTCCGCAGTTGTTTTTATCGTTTGTTGGCGACGCGCCAAACTCACCGCTCTTGCTAACCGACGGGCATTCTTTAGTTCACCATTAAGAAAGAATATGTCTGCTAACCGCTCTTCACTATAAGTATTCAAAACGTCGGCCGCCGTAAGTCCTGCACGCTTATTCATACGCATATCCAGCGGAGCATCGCTAAAGCGGAAAGAGAACCCGCGTGTCTCATCATCGAAATGGTGACTCGAAACTCCCAAATCAGCTAAAATGCCATCTATGCACTCAATCCCGTAATATGACATCCAATTGGCAACATACCTAAAGTTACTCCTAACAAAGGTAAATCTATCATCCGCCAACGCGTTTTTTTCTGCATCACCATCTTGGTCGAAACCATACAGGTGACCTTTCTCACCCAACCGCTTGAGTATCTCTTTGGAATGTCCGCCCCCACCAAAAGTCAAATCAACATAAACCCCATCGGGCCGAATAGCCAGCCCGTCAATGCTCTCTTTTAGGAGAACAGGTACGTGATATGTCTCTGCTGTCACTATCATGACGGCTACTGATTAACTATCGCAGAATTGTCACTCTCAAGCTCGGGGCCTGCCATCAACTCTTCCAGCGCTATTTCGAAATCCTCAGCAGCCATCCGTTGTTGTTCGGCTTTCTGACCGCTCCAAATCTCTATAGCGTCACCCATACCAACAAACTTAACATCCTGCTCTATGCCAGCCATACGTTGATAGCGTTTGGGTATCAGAAAACGCCCATTGCCATCAAGCGTTAAAATTTCCACTTCGCTAACAAACTGACGGAATACTTGTTGGTGCTGCTTATTCCACCGATTGAGACGTCGGCGCAACAAATCCATTTGTTCGTTCCACACCGATTCAGGATAAAGCACCAGACAAGGTTGGAACACGTCTTTACGCATCACCAAGCGCTCCTCACCGCCAGTTTGTAACTGCTTGCGGAAAAGCGCTGGCAGAAAGGCGCGTCCTTTCGTGTCTATTTTTGCCTCTATGTTTCCTAAAAAACGCATGTGTACTTTAATATAGATTGGATTCGACTGCAAAGGTAGGTATTTTTCGCCACAATTCCCCACTTTTCTCCACTTTTTTTAGTGAATAAAGTTTAAAATTCCCTTTTGCAAGTCAAAAACAACTGAAACACAGCTATTTAGAATCATACTAGAATGTGGGGTATTATCTATTTGAAAAGCATTCCGAAATATGCTACCTTTCTTTAATCAGTACCTTACGAATACAAGCAAAAACCGTCTATAAAACCGTCTTACATGACTTTTTTGCACAAAATTTCTTAAAGGGTGTGTTTTTTCTCATCATTTTTCCGTATATTTGCAGGCTGTTAGCGAAAGATGAGAGAAATGGGACAAGTTACAAAGAAAACCATTGACATTGATCAGATACTTAAAAACAAGATGGGCAACGGAGCAAAATGGGTGCCTGGTTTCTTGGTATCCTGGCTGAAACGTATCGCACATCAAGATCAAGTAAATGAATTCCTTTGGGAATCGAGTGATAAAGTTGGCACACCTTGGCTTGAAGCCTGTGTCGAATATCTTCAAATGACACTAAACATTGAAGGTTTAGAGCATCTGCCCAGCAAAAACGACGGGAAGCGATACACCTTCGTATCCAACCACCCTTTAGGGGGAGCCGATGGTGTTGCACTTGGCGCCATTATAGGGCGTCACTACGACAGTCAATTTCGCTATTTGGTTAACGACCTTCTTATGTATCTTCCCGGCTTAGCTCCACTCTGCATTCCTATCAACAAGACAGGACATCAGAGCAGAAACTTTCCAGAAATGGTTAAGGCTGGTTTCGAGAGCAAAAACCACATGCTGATGTTCCCTGCTGGCATATGCTCACGACGTCGAGGGAAAGAGATCAAAGATATACCATGGTCAAAGACGTTCATCTCAAAGAGCGTTGAATATCAGCGAGATGTCGTACCCATTCATTTCGAGGGAGAGAACTCTAATTTCTTCTATCGGTTGGCTAATTTCTCAGATAAATACATGCCTTTCAATTTGGCCATGCTCTTCCTCGTTGACGAAATGTATAAAAACGTAGGGAAGACCTTCCGCGTAGCTATAGGAGAGCCCATCCCTTGGCAAACCTTTGACAAGAGCAAGACCCCACTAGAATGGGCTCAATATGTTCAAGACAGGGTATATACTTTATAACGTAAAAAAACAACACAACATACCACAAAACGGCAAACAACATGGAACAACCCATCATTGCACCGATTCCCAAAGAAGTCCTCAAGAGTGAGCTAACTCCAGACAAGCAGTTGCGAATGACTAATAAAAGCCATAATGAAATCTACGTCATTACTGCACACAACGCACCAAATGTAATGCAAGAGATTGGTCGTCTGCGTGAAATTGCTTTCCGCGAAGCAGGTGGAGGAACCGGTAAGGCTACAGACATTGATGAATTTGACATCTCGGCTAATTGCTACAAGCAACTCATTGTTTGGAATCCAGAGCATGAGGAAATCATTGGTGGTTATCGCTATTTATTAGGAACCGATTGGGAATACGATGAGAAAGGTCAGCCTATTTTGGCCACCAGCCATATGTTCCATTTCTCTGAAAAATTTATCAAGGAATACGCTCCCTTGACTGTTGAATTAGGCCGTTCGTTTGTATCGTTACCGTATCAGTCATCGCGAATGGGTGCCAAGAGCCTTTTTGCCTTAGACAACCTTTGGGATGGACTTGGTGCAATCAGTGTCATCCGTCCCAATGTAAAATATTACTTTGGCAAGATGACGATGTACCCCAGCTACATCCGCAAAGGGCGCGATATGATACTGTATTTCCTAAAAAAACACTTCAACGACAAGGAGAACCTCATCATCCCGTTGAAACCTCTAAAAATCGAAACTGACGAACAGGAATTAGAGAAACTGTTTTGCAAAGACGACTTTAAAGAAGACTACCGCATTCTGAATGGCGAGATACGCAAATTGGGGTATAACATTCCGCCATTGGTGAACGCGTACATGAGTCTTTCTCCTACCATGAAACTTTTTGGAACAGCCATCAATTACGGATTTGGCGACGTCGAAGAGACAGGAATCCTTATCAATGTAGATGAGATATGGGAGGAGAAGCGTAAGCGCCACATTGATTCATTTATGCAGGAGCACCGTGATGAAATTACAATAACATCGGGGGCTAACAATATTATCTATAAGCCCAAAGACAGAAAATGACCCAGACGCATTATTATCAAGTAGCTAATCACACTTTCTCACTTGAGTTTCCTGACAGCGAGAGGGTTGTCGATGAAATGGAACAATATTCTTCTTTTTCCGTTTCACCGACCAACGAAATTGTCTTTTCAATACGCATTGTCCAGAAGGAGGAATTTCCCATCCTGAATGACATTACCGTTGAACTACACCAAGACGACGACGGTTCACAAATTTTGGCAGGCCATGCCGCAGGACTCCCTTACTTTGAATTCCAATTATGGGGTCGTTGCGCTGCTCGCATGTTAACCAACAAGCAATACACAGAAGCAACGGTTTTATTGGTTGACGAACCGCTGTTTGGCATAAACAATGCCATAATGGTACTTTACGCCTTGTCAACAGCCAGCAAGCAGACAGCGCTTTTCCACTCTTCTGTTGTCAGTCATCATGGGCATGGCTACATGTTTTTAGGCAAAAGTGGAACAGGAAAAAGTACCCACTCGAGTTTATGGCTAAAACACATTGAAGGTTGCCACCTCGTGAATGACGACAATCCTGTAGTGCGACGCCTTCCCGATGGCTTTTATGTCTTCGGTTCACCTTGGAGTGGCAAGACGCCGTGTTACCGCAATGTCAGCTTCCCTATTGGTGGCATCGTTCAACTCTCGCAAGCTCCCTACAACAAGATAGAACGCCTACGGCCTTTGGCTGCCTATGCAGCCTTAGTTCCCTCTATCTCTGGTAAGCGTTGGGACAAAGATATTGCCGAAGGACTGCATGAAACCGAAAACATGATGGCAGGCGAGATTCCCGTTTGGCACCTTGAGTGCCTACCCAATGAAGAAGCAGCTTATGTCTGCCAGCAGGCAGTAGAACGATAGGCGATGATTAGCGACAATGAAATTATAAGCAATGCCATTAAGCTGGTGAACGAAGGGTTGCGTGTTACCTTTCCTGTAAAGGGATATAGCATGCTTCCATTTATTATTGGCAGCAAGGAAAGCGTAGATCTTGTAAAGCCTGAAAACTTGCGTGTAGGTCACATAGTTCTTGCATGGGTAGAGGGTTGTCGCTATGTAGTGCATCGCATTATCAGCATTGAAGGCCGTCAGGTAACACTAATGGGTGACGGGAATATTGCAGGAGTGGAGCACTGCCAACTCTGTGACGTTGCAGCGCTGGCAATCTGCGTGGTGACGCCTAAAGGTAAGCACCACCCGTTGTACACCCCTTGGCGCATGAAGGCAAGTCGATTGTGGTGGAGACTTCTCCCTATTCGCCGTTGGATTTTAGCCATTTACCGAAGAACATGGTTAAAGTTTCTAACCTAAATTCTGTGGAATTCTTAAAAACTGAATAATATGAAACAAAAGGAAGGATTTGTACTGCGCCAGGTCTGTGGCGAAAATGTCATTGTCGGCGAGGGCTTAGGAACGATTGATTTTGGCAAGCTCATCAGCCTGAACGAGACGGCAGCTTGGCTGTGGAAAAAAGCCGGTAAAATGGGCGATTTTGACATTGGAAGCCTCACCGATGCCCTCTGCGAGGAATACGAAGTCAGCAAAGAAAAAGCGTACAAGGATGTACAGAAGATGGTCAACCAGTGGCAAGAGCTGAAGATCGTTGAATGAAATATATTGCGTGGATATGGCGTAACATGGCTGGCATCAGGTGGAACACCCTGGTGCGCATCGTTGCCGGCATCTCACAGGTGATGCTGGGACTGTTTATGATATGGCTTAGCAAGCAATTCATAGACATCACTATCCGAACGGGGTCTGACGACGACATTATCAAGATGGTTATCATGCTGGTGAGCACTGTGGTGATTGGCATCTTGCTGCGCCAGTTTTATTACTACATGACCACCAAGGCTTCCACTCAGCAGTCGAATTCCATCCGTCTACGCGTCTTCAGCAGTCTTTTTCGTCGTCAAATGTTTGAAGACCAACTACACTCAGGAGATGTCACCTCACGCCTTTCAAAAGATATTGACACCGTAGCGAATGTTACCACAACACTGCTACCGCAATTTGTGGTCACAACCACTCAGTTGACGGGTGCCTTCTTGCTGATGTACTCTATGGATGCACGGTTGGCGCTTGTGCTCTTGTTCATCACCCCGCTTGTGGTAGGCTTTGGCAAGATGTTTGCACGTCGTCTTCGCGAGATGACGTTGGACATCCGACAACAGGAAAGCATTATCCAAATGCAGGTGCAAGAGGGCATGGAGCACAATGCCGTATTGCGCTCTTTAGGAAGTGAGCAATGGGTTACAGAACGTCTAAGCAACCAACAAGGTCAACTGATGGGGCGGGTTCTCAAGCGCACACGCTTTACTGTCATCAGCCGTCTGTTGCTGGGCTTTACTTTCAGCCTTGGTTATCTCTTGGCTTTTATCTGGGGCGGGTTGCAACTGCGCAGTGGAGTCATCACCTTTGGCGTGATGACCAGTTTCCTCCAACTCGTTGGTCAGATACAGCACCCCATCCTCAACCTTCTCAACATGCTGCCCAGTTTCTTTTACGCCACCGCCAGCATTGACCGTCTAGAAGAATTAGAGCAGTCAGAAGCTAAGGAAGCATTGTCGAAAGACAAAGAACCGACTCAAGATAAAAATAGTCTGCAGCACCTTTCGCCCTCTTCCGTCATTGGACTTAGCGTACGTCACGTCACGTTTTGCTATGCCACAGGCGACCGCCCTGTCTTACAAGACTTCAGCCACACCTTCGAACCTGGAAGCAAGACTGCCATTATGGGACCAACAGGAATTGGAAAGACAACGCTATTCCGTTTGATTCTAAGTTTCATTGCTCCCAATGCCGGTGAAATCGAACTTTTCGACACTTCAGGACATCACTTGCCCGTCAATGAAGAGACGCGCCGTCACTTCGTTTTCGTGCCTCAGGGTAACACACTGATGAGTGGTTCTGTGCGATACAACTTACAGTTAGCTCGCCCAGAGGCTACCGATGACGAGTTGCGTCAAGTGCTGCACGTCGCGATGGCGGACTTCGTCTATGAGCTGCCCGACGGCATTGACACTGTATTAGGCGAACGGGGCATCGGGTTAAGCGAAGGTCAGGCCCAGCGCATTGCTATTGCCCGTGGTCTTCTACGACCTGGAAACATCCTGTTGCTTGACGAGATTAGTTCTTCGCTCGATGAACAGACCGAGCAAACGCTGTTCAGTCGTCTTTTCGACTTCTGTCATGACAAAACAATGCTCTTCATTACCCACCGTCCTGCCGTCAGCAATTTATGCAACGATGTCATTCGCCTGAAGTAGCTTCCTGTGCTACGCATACAATAAAAAACGGCTTACAGCGTTATTTATATCGTGTTTAAGCAAAAAATTACCATAACGCTATGGCTCCTATTGCTAACTTTGTTTGCTTACGGACAGCAGGAACCGCACTTCGCCCACTATTGGGCGATGGAGCCTTCGTTTAACCCCGCAGCAGCCGGAAAGGCACCTGTCATCAACGTGACTGGAGCCTACGCCATGACGCTGACGGGCTTTGAGAATGCCCCCAAGACGATGTACGCCGGAGCCGACATGCCCATCCGCCTGTTTAATCATTTTCATGGCGTCGGCGTACAGATTATGAGCGACCAGTTAGGTTTGTTCACCCACCAGCGACTGGTATTGCAATACAACTATAAAGTGAATTTGCTGGGAGGCACGCTGAGTACGGGCATTCAGATAGGCATGCTGAGCGAGAAGTTCAAAGGTAGCAGCCTGGATTTGGAAGTATCTGAAGACCCCGTATTTACAAATACCGATGTCTCTGGAGTCGCCTTTGACGTTTCGGCCGGTCTGTACTATCAGCATCGCGACTGGTATGCCGGCGTCTCCGCCTTACGCCTTACTGCACCTAAAATTGACTTGGGTGAACGCTCCATTCTGAGCATTAGCAGAACATATTATTTGACGGGCGGATACAATATTAAGCTCAGAAATCCGTTCATAACAATACACCCCTCTGTCTTTGGAACGTACGACGGAACGAACTACAGAGTGGATGTGACAGCCCGTGTGAAGTACACGCACGATAAGAAAATGCTCTATGCCGGAGTAGCCTACAGTCCCAACAACTCTGTCACGGCACTCATCGGCGGAAACTTCCACGGCATAAGTCTGGGCTATGCCTATGAAGCCTACACCTCAGTGCTCAAGCTAGGCAACGGCAGCCATGAGATTTTCGTGGGTTACCAGACGACGCTAAACTTCCAGAAGCGAGGGCGTAACAGACATCAAAGTGTGAGAATACTATAATAATAATGTATATGAAGAAACTAACAAGTATAGTGCTCTGTGCGATGACTTTAGTCTTGCTGTCGGCATGTTTCGGCAGCAAGAAAGCTACGTCAGCGGGCGGAGAAGTGACAGGCGTGGGCGGTCGCTCCTTCAAGGAGCCAGCCCCCTATGGCATGACGCTGATTAAACGCGGCCACCTGAAAATGGGTATTGACAAGCAAGACTCCCTGTGGGGTAAGCAAACGCCTGTAAGAGACATCTCTGTCGAGGGATTCTGGATGGACGAGCGTGAAGTCACCAACTCCATGTACCGTCAGTTCGTGATGTATGTGCGCGACTCCATCCTGCGTGAGCGTCTGGCTGACCCCGCCTACGGTGGTGACGAGACCTACAAGATTGAGGAAGACAAGAACGGCGACCCCGTGAAACCCCACCTGAACTGGAAGAAGCAACTGCCGCGCAAGCCCAACGAAGACGAGCAACGTGCCATCGAGAGCCTCTACACCATGAATCCTGTGACTGGCGAGCGCATGCTCGATTGGCGACAGATGAACTACCGTTATGAGGTGTATGACTACACGGAGGCTGCTAAGCGTAAGTATCGCCTGACACACGCTGAGCGAGTGCTGAATACCGACATCCGCGAGAATCCCAATGAGAAGATATGGATTTCTAAGGATACCGCATACATCAACGATGAAGGCCAGATAGTCCGTGAGACCATCAACCGCGAACATACGGGTCCTTGGGACTTCCTGAATACCTATATTATAAATATCTATCCCGACACAACATGCTGGGTAAACGATTTCCCCAACGCCGAGAACGAGAGTTACATGCGCTATTACTTCTCCAATGCAGCCTATAACGATTATCCTGTCGTGGGTGTGACGTGGGAACAAGCCAATGCCTTCTGTGCTTGGCGTACGGAGTATCTACTGCGCGGACTGGGACCTGCGGCACGCTTTGTGCAGCGCTACCGTCTGCCGACTGAAGCCGAATGGGAATATGCCGCACGTGGGAAAGACCAGAACGAGTTCCCTTGGGAGAATCAGGACGTCATGAATGGCAATGGCTGCTTCTTTGCCAACTTCAAACCTGACAACGGCAACTACACCAAGGACGGCAACCTCATCACCAGTCGTACAGGTATCTACTCGGCTAACTCGAACGGTCTCTATGACATGGCGGGCAACGTGGCGGAGTGGTGCTCAACCATCTATACAGAGGCAGGCGTAGAAGCCATGAACGACATCAACCCGCAGCTGAGCTACAACGCCGCTAAGGAAGACCCCTACCGCCTAAAGAAGAAAAGCGTGCGAGGCGGCTCGTGGAAAGACCCCGAGAGCTACATCCGTTCCGCTTGGCGCTCCTACGAATACCAGAACCAGCCACGCTCCTACATCGGATTCCGCTGCGTGCGCTCACTGGCCAACACCACAAGCGACAAGATGAAAATTAAAAAGGCTAAGAAAAAATAATCGACAATTGCAAAATTGTAAATTGTAAATCGTTAAATTGTAAATCACTACGATGACAACATACAGCAAACTAAACATAGTCTATCGCTTACAGAAGTGGATGGACAGCGTAGCAGGACAAACATTCCTAAATTACGCCTACAGCTGGGGTGCCTCTATCGTCATCCTGGGTACGCTCTTCAAGTTAACCCACCTGCCTGGAGCTAACTTCTTCCTGTTCCTGGGAATGGGCACCGAGGTGTTCGTATTCTTCATCTCTGCCTTCGACCGTCCCTTCGATAAGACTACTGACGGCATGGACCTCGACATCCACATGGACGATGGCGAAGGAGAAGACAGTGTCGCCAAGGTTGCTCCTGCCGTTGCAGGCGGAGGCACCATCGTCATCGGTGGCGGTGGCGGAAACGTGGACGTCGAATCACAAGGAGTCCGAGGGCTTCGGAGTGACAGTCCGGCGGCCTCAGACTCGTCCGAGGGCTTCGGACTCACAGGCGCACCTATCATTGTCGGCGGTCAGCCTATGGCACCTGTGACGATGGGCGACGAGTTGAAGGATGCTACGTCTAACTACATCGACGAACTGAACCGTCTGACAGAGATGCTGTCACAGGTTAGCGAGCAGAGCCAGCGCCTGACACGCGACTCTGAGGAAATGGAGAACCTGAACCGCACACTGACGGGCATCAGCCGCGTCTACGAGATGCAGCTCAAGAGTGCCTCGGCTCAGATTAGCACCATCGATGAAATCAATGAGCAGACACGCCATATGGCACGGCAAATCATAGAACTGAATAAGATCTATGCGCGCATGATTGAGGCCATGACCAGCAACATGCCGAAGGTTGGATAAATACGTAAATTGTAAATCGTCAAATTGTAAATCAACAATATGGCAATCAAGAAAAGACCGGTATCTCCTCGCCAGAAGATGATTAACCTGATGTACGTCGTACTGATGGCAATGCTGGCGCTGAACGTCTCCAACGAGGTGCTCAACGGTTTCTCCATTGTTGAGGAAAGCCTAAAGCGCACCACGGAGAATGCCACCAAGGAGAACCAGACGATATACGACGACTTTGCCGAACAGATGAAGAAGAACCCGCAGAAGGTGAAGCAGTGGTTCGACAAGTCTCAAAAGGTGAAACAGATGAGTGACGACCTCTACAACTTGGCGGCTGAACTCAAAATGGCTATCGCACAGGAAGCCGACGGACGTGACGGCGACCCGCAGCACCTGCGCAACAAGGAAGATCTGGAGGCTGCCAATCAAGTCATGCTGTCACCTAGTCGCGGACGAGGCAAAGAGCTTTACGATGCCATCAACCAGTATCGCGAACAAATGCTGAAGATGGTAACCGACGAGCACCAGAAGAAGGCGCTGGCTTCGAACCTGACGACGACAATCCCCAAGGGAGAACAGACGCTAGGCAAAAACTGGCAGGAGTACATGTTCGAGTCGATGCCCGCAGCAGCTGCCGTCACCTTGCTGAGCAAGCTGCAGAGTGACGTCCGCGACGCTGAAGGCGAGGTGCTTCACACGCTGGTAAGCAACATCGACGTGAAGGACATCCGCGTCAATTCGCTCAACGCCTTCGTCATACCCAATTCACAAACCATCGTACGTGGCGACAAGTTCTCGGCACGCATCGTCATGGCTGCCGTCGATACCACACAGGTTCCGCAGATATTTATCGGCGGCAAGGAGATGGACCTGCCCGGCGGACTCTACGAGACCATCGCCGGACGCACAGGTGACTTCACCCTGTCAGGCTATATACAGGTAGAGAACGGCAATGGCGAGATGCTGAAGCGTGACTTCGAGCAGAAATACACCGTCGTCGACCCCTCCGCCACCGTCAGCGCCGACCTGATGAACGTTCTCTACGCCGGTTATAACAACCCGTTGAGTGTCAGCGTGCCTGGCGTACCCGTCAACAAGGTGCAGGCAAGCATGAGCGGAGGAACCCTGCAGCCCGTAGGTCCTGGTCGCTACATCGCACGTCCCACTGCGGTAGGTCAGAACGTCACCATCACTGTCACCAGCACCAACACGGGACGCCCGCAGCAGATGGGACAATTCACCTTCCGAGTACGCCGACTGCCCGACCCCACCCCATACATCGCTATGAAGGACGACAGCGGCAGCCCCATACGCTATAAAGGCGGCGGACTGTCGAAAGCCCAGCTGATGAGCGTCGACGGCATTGGTGCCGCTATTGACGACGGCATCCTCGACATCGCCTTCAACGTACAAAGCTTCGAGACGGTATTCTTCGACAATATGGGTAATGCTGTTCCGATGGTTAGCGACGGCGCACGCTTCTCCGCACGCCAGAAGGACACCTTCCGCAAACTGCAGCGCAACCGCCGCTTCTACATCTCAAGAGTCAATGCCGTTGGACCTGACGGCATACAGCGCAAGCTGAATGCCTCGATGGAAGTCATCGTGAAGTAAAGCTATAAAGTAACAGGTACAAAAGAAAAAACAAAGTAAAATATATGAAGCAGACAAGAATGCATAACTTTAGGTTTAAGGTGGTGGCAAAGAGTGCCCTGCTCTTTTACCTGCTTGCCTTTCTACCTTTAACTTCTGTGGCACAACCCAAGGCACGCCGCCAGCAACAGGCGCAGCAGCAACAGCAGCAGAAGACGCAGAACCAGGCAATGACACTGCGCGCCCGACTGATGTATCCCACTGCTATCGACATGCCTGAGGATGTCGTCTGGCGTCGTGACATCTATCGCGAGATAGACCTCAACAAAGATGCCAATGCAGGACTCTACTACCCCGTGGAGCCGATGGACCGTCAGGTAAACCTTTTCACCTACATCTTCAAACTGGCGCTGAACAACTACATCCCTGTCTACGAATACCGGCTTGACGGCAACGAGGTGTTCAACGACTCTTCACGCGTACAGATGAAAACGGTGCTGGACAACTACCACATCTTCTATCAGGAGAAGGACGGCAAGTTGCGCGTCGACAACAGCGACATCCCCTCAGCCGAAGTCAAGATGTACTACCTGAAGGAAAGTGCCTACTACGACCAGGCTAACGCCACCTTCCACCGCAAGGTCATCTCACTATGCCCCGTCATGCTGCGTGAGGACGACTTTGGCGGCGAAGCTTCGAAATATCCGCTCTTCTGGGTGAAATACAGCGATGTCGAACCCTTCCTCAGCCGGCAGACGGTGATGACGTCCAATCTCAATAACGCTGCCACCATGTCTATGGAAGACTACTTCACGCTGAACCGCTACGACGGAAAAATCTACAAGACCAACAACATGTTGGGGAAAACACTGGCACAGTACTGTCCTAACGATTCGGCTTTGGCCAAAGAGCAGAAACGCATTGAAGCCGAGTTGAAAGCCTTCGAGCAGAACATCTTTGGCGACAAGGCACGCAAAGACTCGCTGGACTCTATCAGCAAGATGGACCCCAAAGACCTGAAAGCCCTCAAGAAAGGCAAGACACGTAGGAGCAAAGGCAGCAGTGCCCGCCGACAGAAGTCGCGCTCGAGCAGTTCAGGCAGCTCGTCAGGCACCGCCCGTCTCAGCGTCCGTCGCCAGCGACATTAAAAAAATATAGTAAAAAGGTTGGAAATGTCATACGAAATGTTTAATTTTGCGGCATCAACATGTAAAACCTTTTAATTAAATGCAACACAGTATGAAGAAAGTCTTTGTAATGATGCTGATGGCTGTTGCTTTCGCAATGCCTTCAAACGCACAGATTAAGTTCGGTCTGCAGGCTGGCTTGAACATGAACAACATCTCAGGAACCAGCGACGTCAAAGGACTTATCGAGAGCCGCACCGGTTTCTTTGTCGGTCCCACGGTGAAGTTCACCCTGCCCATCATAGGCCTGGCAGTCGACGCTTCTGCCCTCTACGACCAGCGTCAAGGTAAAGCCAAAGAAAGCGACCAGACCATCAAGGCACAATCCATCCAGATTCCCATCAACGTACGTTACGGCGTAGGTTTAGGCGACTTGGCAGAAATCTTCCTCTTTGCCGGTCCTCAGTTTGGTTTCAACGTCGGTAGCGACAAGACACTGTATGAACAAGCCAACGTTGCCAAGAGCACTTGGACGCTGAAGTCCTCGAACTTCAGCCTCAACGTAGGTCTCGGTGCCACCGCGCTGAGCCACCTGCAGCTGAAGTTGAACTACAACTTTGCATTGGGTAAGACTGGTGAAATCGAAGTAGAGAATCTCGCAAACAAAACCAAGGAGATTATCGGCGGAGCCAAGGCTAACACCTGGCAGCTTTCATTAGCTTATTTCTTCTAAGGTCATACAGACCTGACGTCTGACCATAGAGACTTGCGTAGCATTTGTAAAAACATTTGCTACGCAATTATTTGTATTGTATAAAAAAATGCCGTATCTTTGCACACAACAAATAGAACTTTTTTGGTTGTATCCTGACCAATACTACTAACCGCTAGCCCAAAGGATACTTGGAGGCATAAAGAAAATGAAAATTATGAAAAAAACTATGAAGTTTGCAGCCGTAGCTGTTGTTGCTGCTATGTGTGTAAGTTGTTCGTCAACGCGTCCAATTGCAGCCACATCGAACCCTGTGGGCAACAAGTGCGGTGAAGCAACCAGTAAAACTATTTTGGGCTTTGGCGGAAATAGCAACATGGGCATCAACGCTGCTGCCAAGAACGGCGGTATCACCAAAATTTCCCATGTTGACTGTTATACCTATTCTTTCCTTGGCCTCTATACGAAGAAAACCATTCGCGTGTACGGAGAGTAAACCCAAAATTTGAATCTTGAACTCCTATGGATTGTATGCTTGCCATACAGTCCATAGTTTTAACTATTTCTGACAACGATGAAAAGAATACTCTTCTGCCTTTTGCTAGTTGCTGCATGTCTGAACTGTTCTGCCCAATCAATAGAAAAACGTTATTCCAGTACCATAACCAATCAGGGCACAATTCATTTCTTTCGTCCAAAGAAGCTAGGAAAGGTTGACAACATGGATTCTTTTTCTTTCGACATGACATACCTTGCTGGGCGTGACTCGCTGACGCTCAACTGCTCAATAGCATTGACCAGTGAGGCAATGGTAAACACCTTAGCAATGAAGAGCGAAAGAATGACGGTTGAAGGTCACCAACTTCACATGCTCTTTAGAGATGTGACAAAAAAAGGATATGTCTTAAGAGTATCATCAGTCTTCGCCTACAAGGATATCAAAGCGCTCTTCGCAAAAACAACCCCACTGGTCTTTCAAGTCACATTGTCGAATGGTCAAACATGCACGGCAACATACAAAGACTCACAGTGGAAGCATGAAAGCGAGCAGGTTACGCGGATTTTCAACTCCTTTATATATTAAGTTATGAAGCACATTGGCAAAATTCTTGTTATAGCGTCTTTCCTTCTAGTGAACTCCATGGTAGCCTCTGGTGCCAAACTGGTCAAAGTAAAACTGACTGGGACATTCAAAGAAGATATGGAAATGAAGGTAGGTAACTCCGGAAGAACGGAAGTAATTTCTAGTCTGCCTTACGTCTTCCAAATATCAAAAGAAGAACTACCAGTAAGGTTGCAATTCTATTCTCCCAACTATCAATACCTGGACATCACCATTCCAGTGGAGCCGGTTGACGAGATTGGACACATCTATTTGGTAAAACACGTCGAAGGACAACCCGCTCCTGTTTACTATGCTAACGCCCAGCCTCAAGCGCCAGCTGCCAGCACACCCAAGAAGAAAGTCGTCAAAGGTATCGACTTTAACCATGGTGTCAACAAAGCTCCGTACACGGGAAAGAAATCTGAAAAGACATTTGCACTGATTATAGCGAACGAAAACTACGAGATGGCAGGCAATGTAGATATGGCGACCAACGACGGACTTGCTGTCAAGGAATATCTCACCAAAACCTACGGGTTGAGTGAAAATCAGATTTTCTACTATCCCGATGCCACCTACGGCAAGATAGCAAAAGCGCTGCGCGACATCAAAGCAGTGGCCGATGCTTATCATGGCGACATCAACCTCATCTTCTACTATGCTGGCCACGGAATTCCTGACAACGCTACCAAAGATGCATTTATCATGCCTGTCGATGCTGACGGCACTGACACCAATGTCTGTTATTCTCTGACGAGGATATACAACCAACTAGAAGCCATGAAACTGAAGCAGTGTGTCGTCCTCTTAGATGCTTGCTTCAGCGGTGCACAGCGCAATGGTGCTATGATTGTCGAGGCACGTGGCGTAGCCATCAAGCCCAAACCAGCTGAACCTAATGGTGCTACTGTCGTTATCAGCGCTACCTCTGGTGAGGAGACCGCTTTCTCATATAAAGAGAAGAAGCATGGACTTTTTACCTATTTCTTACTCAAATACCTTCAAGAGAACAAGAACAAAGTTACGTTAGGTGGCTTGGCTGATTACATCTCGACTCAAGTAAGTCAGCAGTCGGTCCTCGTCAACGGAAAGAAACAGACGCCCTCCGTTTTTATTGCTGACGACATTGTTGACGACTGGCGTGAACGGAAATTTATAGACTCCAAGTAAAGGCGTGGGAGTGCTGCATTAACAATTTGTAACTTAAAATCAAAAATATTCCGCAATTCTCTTGGATTATTGCGGAATATTTTCTACTTTTGCCTTGTCTTAATGACACTGTGCCAAAAGCATAGCATTTAAAACCTTATATAACAAACTATAAATACTTAATAAAAACTATGAACGTTGAGAAAATTATGCAAAGCTTGGAGCAGAAGCATCCTGGCGAAGTAGAATTCCTTCAGGCTGTACGTGAAGTGCTTGAATCCATCAAAGACGTCTATAATCAACATCCCGAATTTGAGAAAGCCAAGATTGTCGAGCGCATCGTTGAGCCCGAGCGCATCATTACTTTCCGTGTACCCTGGGTTGACGACAAAGGTGAGGTACAGGTAAACATCGGTTATCGCGTGCAGTTCAATAGTGCCATCGGTCCCTACAAAGGCGGATTGCGTTTCCACTCATCTGTCAATCTCAGCATCTTGAAGTTCCTGGGCTTCGAGCAGACCTTCAAGAACGCACTGACCACGCTGCCTATGGGTGGCGGCAAGGGCGGTTCAGACTTCTCGCCGCGCGGCAAGAGTGATGCCGAAATCATGCGTTTCTGTCAGGCTTTCATGTGGGAGCTCTACAAGGTGATAGGTCCGGATATGGACGTTCCTGCTGGCGACATCGGCGTGGGTGCCAGAGAGATAGGATATCTGTTTGGAATGTACAAGAAGCTCACTTCCGAGTTCCACGGAGCGACGCTGACAGGAAAAGGCATGGAATGGGGTGGCTCGATACTGCGCCCTGAAGCCACAGGCTATGGCGCCCTGTACTTTGTCAACCACATGATGCAGTCTCAAGGTTTGGACATCAAAGGTAAGACGGTGGCGCTGTCAGGCTTCGGCAACGTGGCGTGGGGTGCTGCCAAGAAAGCTACCGAGCTGGGTGCCAAGGTCATCACCATCAGTGGTCCCGACGGCTACATCTACGACCCTGCCGGACTCGATGACGAGAAGATAGAATACCTGCTGGAACTGCGTGCGTCGGGCAACGATGTCTGTCAGCCCTATGCCGACGAGTTCCCTGGCAGCCAGTTCTTTGCCGACAAGAAGCCATGGGAGCAGAAGGCCGACATCTATCTGCCTTGCGCTACCCAGAACGAGTTGAATGGCACCGATGCCGATATGATATTGGCTCATAAGCCCCTGTGTGTTGCCGAGGTGTCGAACATGGGTTGCACTGCCGAAGCCGTCAACAAGTTCATTGCTGCCCAGCAGCTGTTTGCTCCTGGCAAGGCTGTCAATGCCGGTGGCGTGGCAACCAGCGGTTTGGAGATGACACAGAACTCCATGCGCATGGGATGGACAGCCGACGAAGTCGACAAGCGCTTGCACCACATCATGGCAGGCATCCACGAGCAGTGCGTCAAGTACGGCAAGGAAGGTCAATACACCAACTACGTCAAAGGCGCCAATGTCGCCGGCTTCATGAAAGTTGCCAAAGCCATGCTGGCGCAAGGCATCGTATAAACGAAAACACCAAGTGATAAGTGGTAAACGGTAAGCATAGAAAGAGACTCCTACGTGGGAAATGGTGGCTGTTGTTGCTGTCACTACTCTTTACTTATCATCTATCACTTATCACTTCCAACGCACAAAAGCCGCAGAAGGGTAAGGCCTCCTTCTACGCTAAGAGTTTCCACGGACGCCGCACCGCCAGTGGCGAACGGCTGCACCCCGACAGTCTGACGTGTGCCCATCGCAGCTATCCCTTCGGCACCATGCTTCAGGTTTACAACCCTGCCAACGGCCGTCGTGTCATCGTCCGTGTCACCGACCGCGGTCCTTTTGTTCGCGGAAGAATCATCGACCTCTCCTGGAGGGCGGCAAAAGAACTCGACATCATCTCTTCGGGAGTCGCCATGGTCGTCGTTCAGAAAGTCGATCATTTCATCGTACCTTTCCTGCCTACCGACGAAATCGACATTCCCGATTTGGAGTTGCAGACAAACCAAGGTCCTCCTCCCATGACACCCTATTGGCGTGACATGAAGGAAGACCAGCACGAATACAACACATCAGTTACCACTTCTAATAAGAAGGAGTGACAGCCCTTCTGTATTTCTCCAGTCCTTTCTTCAGGAATTCCACATACCCCTCCACATCCTCGTCGTACGCTCTGCTGCCAGCCAGTGGTTTGCCGTCGTTATCCAGCAAGACGTAGAAGGGTTGCGCGTTGGCACCGAACTTCACCCGCTGCAGATAGCTCCACTTGTCGCCAACGGTACGCAGCGTGCGTTGCTGTCCGTTTTCCGTCACCTCGATGGGTTCACTGAGCGGCGTCTTGTCGTCGACATAGAGCGAAATCAGCACATAGTCCTTGTTCAACAGGTCTGCAACGTGAGCGTCAGTCCATACTGCCGCTTCCATCTTGCGACAATTGACGCAACCGAAACCCGTAAAGTCAATCATCACGGGCTTGCCTTCAGCCTTCGCTGCCGCCATGCCCTGTTCGTAGTTGGTGAAACGCGCCTCCGTGCTGGTGTGCTGCAGCTGGAAGTCCTGTGTGTACATCGGCGGTGCGAAGGCAGAAATGGCTTTCAGCGGAGCGCCCCACAAGCCCGGAATCATATAGAGCGTGAAAGCCAACGAGCACATGCCCAAGAACAATTGCGGCACCGAGGTGCGCACAACGCCGTCAGCTGGCACGTCGTCGTAAGGCATGCGCAGCCACCCTAAGAGGTACGCACCCAGTAGTCCGAAGATGACGATCCACAACGACAGGAATACCTCCCTGTCCAGGATGTGCCATCCGTATGCCAGGTCTGCCACCGAGAGGAACTTTAAGGCAAAAGCCAGTTCGATGAAAGCCAGCGACACCTTCACCGTATTCATCCACCCGCCCGATTTCGGAGCAGCCTTCAGCAGCGACGGGAACATTGCAAAGAGCGCAAAGGGAATGGCCAGCGCCACTGCGAATCCCAACATTCCGACGGTGGGTGCTACGATGCTTCCCTGCATGGAGACAGCCACGAGCAGGAATCCTATCAGCGGACCCGTACACGAGAAAGACACCAACACCAACGTGAAAGCCATCAGGAAGATTGACAGGTACGAGGTGAGTGCCGAGTGCCGAGTCGTCAGCTGGTCGGCTTTCGCATCTATGCTGGTCGACCACGATGAAGGCAGTGACAGTTCAAAGGCGCCAAAGAAGGAGGCGGCAAACACTACCAGCAGCAGGAAGAAGAACACGTTGAAGACGGCATTTGTTGCCATCGCGTTCAGTGCACTGGCACCGAAGAGCAGCGTCACCGCCAACCCTAACCCGACGTAGATAACCACAATGGAAACACCGTAAACCAGTGCTTCGCGAATCGCTTTCGACCGCTTCTGGTTACGCTTCAGGAAGAAGCTGACAGTCATAGGGATGACAGGCCAGACGCAAGGTGTCAGCAGCGCCAAGAACCCGCCAAGGAGTCCCACCAGCAGGATGTACAGCAGCGAGTGGTCGGCAACGTTCTCCTTGTCGTCACTCAAGGCGTGCAGGTCTTTGATGACAGGCTGCCACAGCCCGTCCGTTCCCAGCGCGACAGCAGCTGCCATCGTCAGCGTGTCAGTCCCTGTTTCTGCGCTGTTTTCGGGCGTCAGGCTGTTGTCATTATCAACCCCCTGATTTGTCGCCGTCATTTCAGGGGTTTGTTCGCGGTTAGCCCCTGATTTGTCGGCCGCTTGCCCCGTCTTGTTGAAAACGACCTGGGAAGGGGGCAGACACATCTCGTCGTTACAAGCGCCATACTCTAGGTAACAGTCAATGCCATAGTGCGGTTTGGTGAAGCGAATGCGCTGCACAAAGGTAGCCCGTTGTTCAAAGAAGCGCAACTCCATGCCAAACATTTGGTCATATTGTTTCAGCTCTTTGCCACGCGCCTTGAGCGGACCCACCAGTTTGACGCCGTCCAACTTTTCAGCATGAAACGAAGCCGAGACCGGTCCGTCGCTGCCCAACGCCGTTGAGTAGACATGCCATCCCTTGTCGATTGTCGCACTGAAAATGATTTCCGCCTCACCCTTAGCACCCTCCTTCAGCTCGGTAGTGAAATGCACAGGCTCCACCATCTGTGCCTGTACGACTATCGAGACCACCGCTATCAATATGGAAAAAACAATTCTTTTCATCCCTGCAAAGTTACTAATAAGCTAGCACAAAGCAAAATAAAAAGCAAGAAATTGTCAGGCGGAGTTAGCAAAGAAAGGCTTTTTCATATAAAATAACACATATTTTCTGCTATTCTGACTCCCTAATTCATAAATATTTCGTAACTTTGCAGTCAAATAAACAAATACATATCAAAATTGAAATCAGTATGGCATTTTTAACTAATGAAAAACTAACCATCGTCGGCGCTGCCGGTATGATTGGTTCCAACATGGCACAAACAGCCCTGATGATGGGTTTGACGAGTGAAATCTGTCTCTATGACGTCTTTTCTCCCGAAGGTGTAGCAGAAGAGATGCGCCAAAGTGGCTTTGACAATGTGAACATCATCGCTACCACTCATGCCGAAGAGGCTTTCCGCGGTGCTAAGTACATCATCTCGTCAGGCGGTGCTCCCCGTAAGGCAGGAATGACGCGCGAGGATCTGCTGGCCGGCAACTGCAAAATTGCTGAGGAGTTGGGTCAGAACATTAAGAAATATTGCCCCGATGTCAAGCACGTCGTCATCATCTTCAACCCTGCCGACCTCACCGGTCTGGTAACGCTGCTCTACTCTGGTTTGAAGCCCGGTCAGGTAACGACACTGGCAGGTCTGGACACCACGCGTCTGCAGTCGGCACTGGCAAAGAAGTTTGGTGTGATGCAGAACGAGATTGAAGGCTGTGCCACCTACGGTGGTCACGGCGAGCAGATGGCAGTCTTTGGCAGTCACGTCACCATCAAGGGTCGCAAGCTGATGGACATCATCGGCACGCCCGAATTCCCCGCCGAGGAGTGGGAGGACATGAAGACCGCCGTCACCAAGGGTGGTGCTAAGATTATCGAGTTGCGCGGACGCAGTTCGTTCCAGAGCCCCTCGTACCTCTCCGTCGAGATGATACGTGCCGCCATGGGCGGTGAGGCTTTCCGCTTCCCCGTCGGCACTTATGTCAAGACTGACAAGTACGATCATATCATGATGGCAATGAAGACCACGATGGACAAGGACGGTGCACACTTCGAGGTTCCTCAGGGTACTGCCGAGGAGAATGCGAAGCTCGACCAGAGCTACGAGCACCTCTGCAAGATGCGCGACGAACTGGTGACGCTGAATATCGTTCCCCCCATTGCTGAGTGGAGCAAGATTAACCCGAACCTGTAAGTCACAGAGACACTATAGCGTGAAGAACCTGCGGGTTCGTGATAAAAAACGGGGCGTTCGCTGAAAGTTTTTGCGAGCGTCCCGTTTTCATTGTACCTTTGCATCAGAATTCAAGGAAAGAATTCTTTAAAGCAATAGGTTAGTAGTTTTTTCATAGTAATTGGATTGTTAGCTCGTCGGGATGACGAGCTTTTTCCGTTTTTAGAGCTGTCATGTCAGTCGGGCAAGACGTACTTCCGCGCCGGTGTTATCTTGACGTTCACCACCTTGCCGTCTTTCATCTCGGCCTCCACGGTAGTATGTCCGCCTGCATGTAGCTTGAAGCGCACATCCCACGCCTTAGGCCAAGCAGGGAACAGGTAGAGCACGTCGTCCACCTCCTGCAACAGCATCTCCTGCATCGCTATCATGCCACTGCCACCCCAGTTGTGGTCGGGTGTCCAGTCGTAGCCAGGACCCCAGAAGGCAGGAAAGCGGTGTGGTCCGTCGCCCAGTTTCAGCTGCAGCAGGCGTGCCGCCTCGTCAGTCAGTCCCAGACAGGCCGCCCAGATGACATCCTGTTTCCATCCTATATGCGTCCGGAACTTCACCACCAGCGAGTCGTTCCAATAGGTGTTGCGCGCCACCTCCAAGTCGGGTCTCCCTACGCCGTACATGCGCCAGGGGAAGACGGGATAGAGTTGTGTCGACTCCACGTTCTGCACGCGTTCGTAGTGCAGTGCTGGCGCTATCATGCCGTCCTTGACGGTAATCGCCGGCAGCCTGCTCAGCAGCAGCGTGTCATGCACGGCTTCAGCCACCGTGCGCAGTGCTGCTATCGTCGAGGTGGAGTTGTAAGCGCCCTTGAAGGTCTCGCCGCCACTGCCCGGATACAGCACGAGTTTTCCGTTGCCGTCCAGCCGCTTGGCTCCGCGCTGGTTCGCCAGGTACTGGTAGTGCTCGTCGAAGAAGCGCAGACAGGAGTGTATCATCGGCATGTAAGCCGTTATGTCCATGCCGCCATAGCGGCGAGCCTCCAGTGCCATCATGCAGAACTCCAGACACGTGTCCCACTCGTACTCCAGCCATGCGTTGCGCTCCATGCCTGGGTCGAAGCCTTCGGGACGCTTGGTGCCATACTCAGGGTAGCAGGGCAGTCCGTAGTTTTCTATCTGTTCCGTCAGACACGCCCCCTCGTGTCCCCAGTACAGTCGTGAGCGCTCTTCTGCATTCTTATATATATTAAGGTAGAAGTCCAGCTGTGGCTTCAGCAGATCGTAGTCGCCGTTTTTCAACGTCGGCCAATAAACCAGTCGTTGGTTCTGTGCCGTATGCACACCCCCGCCCCAGTTGCGGAAGTCGGGCGACAGCCTATACTCCTCCGTTCCTGCCTTGCCGTCTCTTGCGGCATAGACATATTCGGGGTCGAAGGTAAACAGGCCGCCATTGAACTTCGTCGGCCACGGTCCCTTGGCGTTACAGCCTAACATATAACGGAATAGCGTGTAGTTGCGGAAGAGGTGAACCTCCGCGTGCTCATCGGTTTCTCCGATGAGCGCGTGCGTCTGATGAGTTGGTGACTGGATGTAGCTTCGCTCCCAAAAGTCGTGCCACCACTGGCGTGCCGTCTGCCTGTCGCGCGTGGTCTGTATCTGTCGTTCAGTCCGGCTGACGGCCTGCTGCCACTCACCGATGCTACCCTGCAGCGTAGCCATCGTCACCGTGAAGTCATGGTGCTGACTGGGGCGCTTGCTTTGGTACGTCCACCCCTCATAGTCGCTGCTGGCATAACGTCCGGTGGTATGACCCTTCAGCACGAACTGCTTGCCATGCAGTCTTCCACCGAAGGTCAGGTTCTTCAGCGGATTGCTCAGACGGTCTTTCACGCTCTCCATCTGCTGCTGACGTACGGTAGCGTCGAAGATGGTCTCCTCGCCGTTATGGTGAACGAAGCTGATGGCATCCGCTGTTGCCATGATGCTGTCATGACGCGTCGTCAAGCCCTTGGGTGCTGCAAACTTATAACTCGTCTGGAAGCGCTCGCGCTTCGTCAGTGTGATGTCTCTGGTGCGCCACGACTCGTAGGTGACCTCGACGCTGGTTTTCTCTTTCTCGACGTTCACCTCTACATGCACCACGGGTTTCTCGACGTCCGCCCACAGCTGTACCCATGTCTGTCCGTCGGTAACCTGCCAGAAGCCATCCTTCAAGACCAGCTGCTGGCGCAGTGACTTCTGGCTGAGGGGTTTCGACAGATGGATGCGGAATCGCCCCAGCTTCAGCAGCGTGTTGTTCTCGTCAAAGCACCCGCTGCGGCTCAGGTAGAACAGCACGTCGCCCTGTTCCACCCAGACGTTCATGCCGACGTCGCCACCGCCACACGGCATCGACTCCGACGAATTGCGGCTCTCCGACTTCCACTCGTAGGTCTGCGGCTGTGCCCATCCCTGCAGTGACACGAGGCTGAGGAGGCAAAAAAGAAAAAAATAATGCGTCTGTTTCATAAATATATGACGAAAATGTTGTACCTTTGCCCCCAAAACAAAGCAAATGAACATCTGGATGTTAGCTTTTCTTCTGCTCCCCGTAGCAGCCATGACTTATATCGGCTGGCACGTCTGGTGCCTGCTGCCCTTGGTGTGGGGTTGGAAGCTGCTGGTCGTCGCCCTCATGGTTGTCTCCTTCCTACTGATGTTTGCCGGCATCTGGCGCACTACCGACACGATGCCGCTGCCGCTGGCAACCTGTGTCTACGAAGTAGGCACCAGCAGCATCTTCATACTGCTCTACCTCTTCATGCTGTTCCTCGTGCTGGATCTGGGCCGACTGCTCCACCTCCTCCCGCGCACCTTGTTCTATCAGAACTGGTGGACGACAGGCAGCATCTTCGTCTTCATCTTTGCGCTCTTCCTCTATGGCAACCTGCACTACAAGAACAAGGTACGTCAGGAGCTGACGCTCACCACCAGCAAGGCGCTGGCTCGTCCCTTGCGTCTCGTCATGCTGAGCGACCTGCACCTGGGTTATCACAATCCGCGCAAGGAACTGCACCGGTGGGTCGACCTCATCAATGCCGAACATCCTGACCTGATACTCATCGCTGGCGACATCATCGACGGCAGCATACGTCCGCTCAGGGAGCAGCGCATGCACGAGGAGTTCCGCCGTCTGCAAGCGCCCGTCTATGCCTGTCTTGGCAACCACGAATACTACAGCGGCGAACCCGATGCCCAGCAGTTCTACCGTGACGCAAGCATCCACCTGTTGCAAGACAGCGTCGCGCAGGTTGGCGACCTGTGCATCATCGGGCGTGACGACCGCACCAACCGCCACCGCAAACCGCTAGGGAAAATCATTTCCCTCACCCCTCAGACATCAGACATCAGCCATCACCCCTCTAAATATACCATTCTCCTCGACCACCAGCCCTACCATCTGGAGGATGCCGAGCGACAAGGTGTCGACTTCCAGTTCAGCGGTCATACCCACTACGGACAGGTGTGGCCTGTCTCTTGGATTACCGATGCCATCTACGAGTGTGCCTTTGGCGAGCACCAGCGTGGTGCTACGCGCTACTACGTCAGCAGCGGCATGGGCATCTGGGGTGGAAAGTTCCGCATCGGCACACGTTCCGAATACGTGGTGGCAACCATCAAGAACTAATCGTATAACAACATCATTAAAAAATAACGCAACATGAAAAAACTATGCTTTACAACACTGCTGCTCTTTGGTCTGACGGCACACGCCGAGACCGTTGGTGACACGCTGGTCATCAAGAATGCAGAAAAGGTGACCATCGAGACCCTCGATACCGTCCAGCACATCAGCATCAGGGGTGCCCGCGACAATGCCGGCTTCAGGTACGACCAGCGCATTGCGTATAAAGACACCACTGCCGTACGCCGTAGCTACAGCAAGTTGAAGGACTTCAACAAGATACGCCTCAGCAAGAAAGGCAAGAAGAACTACTGGGAGTCGTCGCTCCATCTCTGTCTGGGCTTAAACGCCATGACAGGTGTCAACGACGATGTCTACTCCGATGCCAACTGGTCGTTTAAGGTTTGGCCAAGCATTGAGATTGGCGTGGCAGTTACCGCCGACTGGTGTCCCTTCGGTTTCAAGAACAAGTGGAGCCTGGGCTTGGGTGTTGACTGGCGCAACTACCGCATGTCGAAAGACACCTACATCGACAAAGACAACAATGCACGGCTGTACCTCGAGCCCTACGTTGACGAACAGACCGAGCGCCGCACGTCACTGAACGTCTTCAGCGTACAAGTGCCCCTGCTCTATACCCATACCTTCGATGCAGACGAGCGGTGGAGCGTGACGCTGGGTGCCATCGTCAACTTCAACACCACGGCTTATGCCTTCCGTAAGTACACCGCCTTCGGCGAAGACTTCGAGGTAGAGCGCCACGACATTGGCGTCCGTCCTGTCACCCTCGACTTCATGGTGGCTGTCGACGCGCCGTACCTGCCTATGCTGTACTTCAAGTACAGCCCCACCACGCTCTTCAAGAGCGGTCGCGGTCCTAAGATGCACCAGCTGAGTTTCGGCATCGGCTTCTAAGCTGCCACGCCACAGCCGCAGAGAAAAATGAAATGGGCTGCCCTAACGGGTAGCCCATTCGTTTTTAACCACATAATACAGCGTATCCCTTAGGGAAGGCTGATTGCCTCTGACGGACAAACGTCAGCGCATGTACCGCACTCAGTGCAGACATCAGGGTTGATTGAATACTTGTCGCCCTCAGAGATTGCTCCTGCGGGGCACTCGTCGATACATGTACCGCATGCGATGCAGTCGTCACCAATTACGTATGCCATAGTTGTTTTCTATTTAATTGAGTTAATAAAATACTTAAAAAATGCGATGCAAAGATACGTACTTTTCCGAATAATACCTAATTTTGATGACGTTTTTTTGCTTTTGTAACTCAATTTATACGCAGTCGAAATAATATTTCTACCTTTGCAAACGTTATAGAATACAGATATGAAACGACTCCTTACACTATCCATGATACTCGTCTGTGCCCTCACAGCCATGGCACAGCAGGACCGCGAGGTGCAACACAAGCCATACATCGACTTGCGGCCCTACCACTTTGGTATTCTTGTGGGTGCTCACCTGCAGGACATCGAGTTCAACAACATCGGTCCGCACATGATGACGATGCAGGACGGCACGACAGCCGAGCAGAACGTTGTCTGCGAAGCCGACAAGTGGGTGGCAGGCATCTCCGTCGGGGTGCTGGGTGAGTTGCGGCTGTCCGAGAACTTCTCGCTTCGCGTCTCACCTACCATGCATTTCGGTGCCAAGCACCTGACGTTCATCAACCTGAAGAAGACCGACGAACGCGGCGAACACATCCGCGAGTCGCAGGACCTGAAGAACACCTACGTCTCACTGCCCATCGACATCAAGTTTGCGGCACCGCGCTGGAACAACCACCGACCGTACATCATGGCGGGTGTCAACCCCACGATAAACCTCACGGGTGGCGAAGCCGACTACGTGCGGCTGAAGCGCTTCAACACCATGTTGGAGGTGGGCATGGGGTGCGACTTCTACCTGCCGTTCTTCAAGCTCATCCCCGAGTTGAAGTTCTGCTTCGGTCTGGGCAACGTGCTCGACACCAACCACGTCAACGAGTTGCGTGACGATAACGTAAGAGCCTACGCCGGTAGCGTAGACTCTGCTAAGTCGAAGATGGTTATGCTGACCTTCTATTTCGAGTGAAGGTCCACCACCAGCTTTCCTACATATACTGCTGACTTGCCGTTCTGGTCCACAGGCACGGGCTTGCCGTCCATGTTGTTCCAGTACTCCAGCTTATCCATGAAGGTATGGGTGTGTCCGCCCAGCACCAGGTCAATGTTTCTCGAACCTTTTATCATGACATTGTCGTCCTCGGCACGATAGCTCTCCCAGCCCAGGTGTGAGATGCAGATGACGATGTCACACTTCTTCTGCTCCTTCAGCATGGTGGCAGTCTCCAGCGCCACCTTGGCGGGGTCCAGGTACTTCACGCCCACGCAGTTCTTGTCGCTCACCAGTCCTTTCAGCTGGGGTGACAGTCCGAAAACGCCTATCTTCACGCCATTGCGCTTGATGATGATCCAGGGCTTCACCAGTCCCTCGACGACGGTTCCCGTAAAGTCGTAGTTCGCGCAGACTATCGGGAAGGTGGCTTTCCGGAAGACGTCAGCCATCGTCTCCAGTCCGAAGTCGAACTCATGGTTACCGATGGTGGCAGCGTCGATGCCCATCATGTTCATCAACCCCACCTCCACGTCGCCTTTGAACATGGTGTAATAGGCAGAGCCCTGACAGAAGTCGCCGCTGTCGAAGTACAGCAGGTCGGGGTGTTTCTGACGTTCTTCCTTCAGCATCACGAGACGGCGCAGGAATCCGCCGCGTCCCGCCTTCATGGTGTCAGGCAGCTGACTGTTGATGGGGAATATCTGTGAGTGTGTGTCGTTGGTGTGCAGTATCACCAGTTGCTTCTTGGGCGCCTTGCCCTGTGCTTCTATTGGCGTAAAGGTAAAAAGGTAAAACGGTAGAAGCATTACCGCCAGTCTTACCACCTTGTTATATATACTTGTCTTCATAAGTCTTACTTAAAGAGATTAAAAATGAAAAATTAAAGATTAAAAATTAAAATGGGAGAATGGGAAGATGGGAAGATGGAAGAAGGCTGAGGGCTTTTCTAACTGAGAACTGAGAACTGAGAGGTATGATTACTACATCAAACATCAGACTTCAGACATCTTTAATTTTTAATTTTTATTTTTTATTCCACCGTGATTCTTCCTTCAATATTCGCATCAACCACCTTGCCCTGTTTCTCCATGTCACGGAAGTAGTCCATGATGATGAAGCGCGAGTTGTTGCTCGCCTCCTTCGGTGCATTCACGTTGCGGCACTTCTTCAGCGCCTCCATCTTGTCGGCACCGCCCAGCAGGTAGTCTATCGTCGTCAGGCGGTAGTCTTTGTCGGGGTCTACGGGTTTGCCGTCGATGGTGGCACTCACCAGTTTGTTGTCTTTGCTGATGACGAGGCGCACCGCACTGCTCACGCCCTCGCCGCCCGTCGATGCTATCTGTCCGAACAGCTCCAGCACCTCGGTGCCTTTCAGCGTGCCGAAGGCTATCTTGTTCTCGAACGGGGCTACATCCAGCACGTCGCCGTAGGTCACCGGTCCTTTAGGCAGTGCTGCCCGCACGCCACCCACGTTATACATGCCGAAGTCGGGTTTCTCGCCATATGCCGCAGCTCCCCACACCAGGATGTCGCTCAGCAGGTTGCTCAGCAAGCCCTCGGGGCGCTCTGCCGTCATGTACTTAGCTGAGTGTCCCACCACCGGTCCCATCACCGAGTCCACCTTCTGCTTGTAGGGAGCCAAGAACTGTGCCGCCCGCACGTCAGGCTGTGCGTCGTAGCGGCTGTCTATCACAATACGCGTGCGCGATACCGATGCCACCTGGTAGTGGTGGGTCTTGCAACTGCTGGTCAGCAACAGTGCCGCCAGCACCATCAGAATAGTTGTTTTTGTTTTCATAGATATTGCCATTAAGTTGTTGCAAAGGTAACAAATATTTATGAATTATGTGTCAAGAATTGCATTTTTTTTGTACCTTTGCAACTCAATGAGTTTTGCCGATGTCATATTACCACTGCCCCTGCAAGGCACCTTCACCTACGCCATCCCCCCACAGATGGCGCTCCAGGCGGGCATGCGCGTGCTCGTACCCTTCGGGCGCAGCAAGCACTACGTCGGACTTGTCGACAGCCTGCACGACCGCCAGCCCGTGGGCTACACCGTCAAGAACATCCTTCAGGTGCTCGACAGCCAGCCCATCGTCACCGCCCTGCAGCTGCGGCTGTGGCACTGGCTCAGCGACTACTACCTGTCACCCCTTGGCGATGTCTACAAGGCGGCACTGCCTGCCGGACTGAAAGCGGAAGACGGCTACAAGCCCAAGACCGAGACGTACATCCGCCTCACACCGCAATACCGCAACACGGCGGCACTACACGTCGCCCTCAATGTCCTGAGCCGTGCCAAGAAGCAACTCGAAGCCTTCTGCACCTACCTGGAGCTTTCCCACTGGGACGAGGTGGAAGAGCAGCCGTCAGTCCACCGCCCGACAGCCGCTGCCGATGCGCTACCCCCGTCGGTCGTCGAGGTGACACGCGAGGAGCTGCTCAACGTCAGCGCTGCCTCCGCCGAGACGCTCAAGCAGCTCGAACGGCGCCAGCTGCTCGAGTGCTACGAGGTCGAGGTGGGACGCCTCAACCACGGCGGCACCTACCGTCCTGACCTTATCAAGCCGCTGTCGCCCGCCCAACAGCAGGCTTACAACGCGCTGCTCCTCTCCGCCATGCAGCGGCAGGTCACCCTACTCCATGGCGTCACGGGCAGCGGCAAGACCGAAATCTACATCCACCTCATCCAGCGCGCCCTCGACCGCAAGGAACAGGTGCTCTACCTCTTGCCTGAGATAGCGCTCACCGTTCAGATGATGCAACGGCTGCAGCGCATCTTCGGCGACCGCCTCGGCATCTACCACTCACGCTATGCCGACGCCGAACGAGTGGAGATATGGCAGAAGCAGCTGTCAGCCCATCCCTACGACATCATCCTGGGAGCGCGCTCCGCCGTCTTCCTGCCCTTCCAGCGACTGGGTCTCGTCATCGTCGACGAGGAACACGAGACGTCCTATAAGCAGCAAGACCCCGCCCCACGCTACCACGCACGCTCTGCCGCCATCATGCTGGCGCACCTGTCGGCACAAGCCACGCAGCAGCCGCCCGCCACCGTCATCCTCGGCACCGCCACGCCGTCGCTGGAGAGCTACTACAACGCCAAGAGCGGCAAGTACGGACTCGTCGAACTCACCGAGCGCTACCAGGGCATCCAACTGCCTGAGATACGTGTCGTCGACATTGCCGACATGCAGCGTCGCAAGATGATGGCAGGACCATTCTCGCCCATGCTGCTCACGGCCATGCGCCAAGCCCTTGACCAGCAGCAGCAGGTCATCCTCTTCCAGAACCGCCGCGGCTTCTCGCCCTTCGTCGAGTGCCGTCAGTGCGGCTGGGTACCCACCTGTCAGCACTGCGACGTCAGCCTCACCTACCACCGCCAGCTCAACCAACTCACGTGTCACTACTGCGGTGCCACCTACCAGGTGCCGTCCGAGTGTCCCTGCTGCGGCTCCACCGACCTGCGCACACATGGCTACGGCACCGAAAAGATAGAAGAACAGGTGCGCGAGGCCTTCCCCGACGCTCACATCGCACGCCTCGACCTCGACACCACGCGCACCCACAACGCCTACGAACGCATCATCGGCGACTTCTCCGCCGGACGCACCAACATCCTCATCGGCACACAGATGATCAGCAAGGGACTGGACTTCGACCGTGTCAGCGTCGTGGGCATCATCGGTGCCGACGCCATGCTCAACGCCCCCGACTTCCGTGCCTACGAACAGGCGTTCACCATGATGTCGCAGGTCAGCGGACGGGCAGGACGCAAGCACCAGCGCGGACTCGTCATCCTGCAGACCAAGCAGCCCGACACGCCCGTCATCAGCCAGGTGGTACGTCACGACTATGCCGCACTCTACCGCGACCTCATCGTCGAGCGCCAGCAGTTCCACTACCCGCCGTACTGCCACCTCGTCTATGTCTATCTCAAGCACCGCCACGACAGCACCGTTGCAGCTGCCGCCACCGAGGTGGCTGCCCTGCTGCGCCAGTGGTTCGGCGACCGTGTGCTGGGTCCCGACAAGCCCGTCGTCGCCAAGGTCAAGTCACAGAACATCCGCAAGCTGGTCCTTAAGTTCGAGCGCGGCCTCGACATGCAGCGCGTCCGTCAGTACCTGCTCCGTGCCCAGTCGCAACTGCTGGAGACAGGTCGCTACTCCACCCTCCAGCTCTACTTCGACGTCGACCCGCAGTAATCTGCCAGCCTTGGACTTTTTCGGGCTGGGGTGCCTTTATGTTGAGGGACAAAAGATATTAGATTCTGACAGAAAGTTTCGTTAATTTGGAAAATTTTCCACAAAATCTTTACTTTTATGGATAAAAATACCACCTTTGCACCATCAAAGCACAGATTTATGGAAAAAATGCCCTATTGAACCATGAAGTCGTTATGGCTTCTTCCGACAAAACCACCAACAACTTCATTTCAAAGATGAAGAAGGAAGGGCGTCTTATCAAGATTGCTGCGAAGATTTATACTACAAATCTCAACGACACTCCGGAGAATATCATCCGAAGGAATCTCTTTTTCATCCTTGGCGAGCTGTTCCCCGATGCCGTCATGAGTCATCGTAGTGCTTTCGAATGTCGTCCCACAAGTGAAGGGCACATATATCTGACTTATGGCTATACTAAAATATAGTGTCTTGCGCCACCCCTTTGCCCGCGCCCTCTTCATGCTCTTTATGATTAGCGAGGTTCACCCCTTCTCCGACGGCAACGGACGCATATCTCGAATCATGATGAATGCAGAGCTGACATCTGCTGGACAGTCGAAAATCATCATCCCGACCGTTTTCCGCACCGACTACCTCAGTGCATTGCGTCAACTGACCAGGAAAGACAACCCGGAGAAACTCATCAATGCCATCCAGCGCGTCCGTCTATTCAGCTATAACATTCGGGGAGTCAACTTCGAGCAGATGCGCGACTATATGGAACGCTGTAATGCCTTCAAGGAAGAGGACGAGTATATACTTCGGTTTTAGAGCCGTTATTTCCATAAACGAAAAAAGCGTGCCGCATGTCTTTCCGACCTTGCAGCACGCTCTGCTTTTCAAGCCTTGTACCCAGACCCGGGCTCGAACCGGGATGGGTTGCCCCACTGGTGTTTGAGACCAGCGCGTCTACCGATTCCGCCATCTGGGCTTGAAAACCGGGTGCAAAATTACAAATAAGTGAGCAAAAAACAAAAAGAATTATGAATTTTTTATAAATTCTTCTCTTTTTCTTGTCCGTTACGCAGAATCTTCGTACCTTAGTAGTCGAAAAAAGTCATAAATCTACATACTAATGGAAATAAACCAAAACTACTATTGTGTCATCCTGGCGGGAGGCAGAGGACGCCGCCTGTGGCCCTCCAGCCGCGAAGAGAAGCCCAAACAGTTTGTCGACTTCTTCGGCACCGGACGCACACAGCTGCAACAGACCTTCGACCGCTATCAGCACATCATCCCGCAGGAGAACATCATCGTCTGCACTAACAAAGACTACGCACCGCTGGTACGCCAGCAGCTGCCCGCCCTTAAGGAGGAGAACCTCATGGTCGAACCCATCTTCCGAGGCACGGCACCCAGCGTGGCGTGGGCTGACATGCGCATCTGCCGCCGCAACAGCGACGCCCTCCTCGTGGTGACACCCTCCGACCAGTTCGTACTCAACGAAGACGCCTTCTTCGCCAACATCCAGGAAGCCTTCCAATACGTCAGCCAGCGCGACATCCTGCTCACCATGGGCGTCACGCCCACACGTCCTGAGCCAGGCTACGGCTACATACAGAAGGGCGACCCCACCGAGGTCGACGGCATCTGCCGTGTGCAGTCCTTCACCGAGAAGCCCGAACGCGACTTTGCCCGCATGTTCATGGAGAGCGGTGAGTTCCTGTGGAACACCGGCCTCATCTTCTCCCGCGCCCGCTACCTCCACGAGTGCTTCCAGAAGCTGTTCCCCGAAGTCGTCAACCCCTTCGGCAAGGAGAGCTTCGACTACACCATCGAGCAGGAGATGGCATTCGTCAACAAGAACTACCCCTCCTACCCCAAGCTATCTATAGACCAGGGCGTACTCGAACGTGGCGACAACGTCTTCGTCATGACCTGCGACTTCGGGTGGGCAGACCTCGGCACGTGGCACGCCATCTACGAGTGCATGAGCAAGGGCGAGGGCGACAACGTCGTCGTCGACTCCCAAGTCTTGCTCGACGATGCCCACAACAACGTCATCAAGCTGCCCAAGGGACGCCTCGGCGTCATCAACGGACTCGACGGCTACATCGTCGCCGAGGAAGGCAACGTCCTGCTCATCTGCAAGAAGAGCGACTCCTCCGCCCTCGTCCGCAAGTACGTCAACGAGGTACAAATCAAGTACGGAGAAGACTATGTTTGAAATAAAAAATAAAAAATAAAAAATAAAAATTAAATCAGACCTCAGCCTTCAGCCCTCAGACCTCAGACATCTTTAATTTATGAAAGTTGGAATTGACGCAAAACGCATAGTACGCAACGGCACTGGACTCGGAAGCTACGGCCGCACACTCGTCAACGACCTCATACGGTTAGGCGACAGTGAGCTGCAGCTGCGCCTCTATGCCCCCGACCCAGGACACGACGCCCTGCGCAACCAGCTCATCGAGGGCGTCACCCTCTGCTACCCCGATGTCACGATGTCAGGACCACTGGCGGCAGTCCGCAAGGCGCTGTGGCGCTCGCGCGGCATCGTCAGCGACCTCAGGCGCGACGGCGTGCACGTCTACCACGGACTCTCCGGCGAGCTGCCCTTAGGCCTCAGCACGTCAGGCATCGCCGGTGTCGTCACCATCCACGACCTCATCTTCCTGCGCCATCCCGAGTACTACCACTGGCTGGACACCAAGATCTACGCCTGGAAGTTCCGTCAGACGCTGCGTGAGGCGCGCCACATCATCGCCATCAGCGAGCGCACCCGCGAGGACATCCTCCACTACGGCGGCTCGCAGTATGCCGACCGCATCAGCGTCATCTACCAGAGCTTCGCCCCCCGTTTCTCCGCCGACGTCACCGCCGACCAGAAGGCCGCCGTGCGCCAGCGCTACCAGCTGCCCTCACGTTACGTCCTCAGCGTCGGCACCATCGAGCAGCGCAAGAACCTCGCCCTTGCCGTCGAAGCCGTCGACCTGCTACCGCAGGACATCCACCTCGTAGCCGTCGGCCGCCAGACCCCTTACGTCCAGACGCTGCCGCACAGCGAGCGTCTCCACCTGCTCAGTGGCGTCCCCGACGCCGACCTCGCCGTCCTCTACGCCCTGGCAGAAGCCTTTGTCTATCCCTCCCGTTACGAAGGTTTCGGCATCCCCATCATCGAAGCCATCGCTGCCGGACTCCCCGTCGTTGCCTGCACCGGTTCCTGTCTCGAGGAGGCAGGCGGACCCTACAGCCGTTACGTCTCGCCCGACGATGTCATCGGCATGGCAGAGGCGCTGAAGATGTCCCTGCGTGGAGCCCTCGGCCGTCAGGAACGCATCGCCCGCAGCCGCCAGTACATCCGCCGCTTCCAGGGCACCGATGTCGCCAGCCAAGTCGCCGCCATCTACCGCCGACTCGCCGACAACCCCTAAAACGACAGCCGAAGGTGAAATTGCAGGTCTGTCAAGGAGGAGCGATCTACCTGCTGCAGTCCTGTACCTATTGTCGAGCGGTCAAAATATTTCGTCGTTCCCCATTTCACAATCGCTGTCACGTGTCGTCCCATGTCGGCACGCACCATCAAAGCACTGCGCAACCCCCTGCCGTAGTATGCAGGAAATCCGAAGTCGTAACCCACCGAAGCCTCGTATTGGTACAGCCGGCTGTCATAATCGTCAGTACAGAACCACCCTATATGTGCATCCGTCTTGAGGAAACGCCAACGCCATGAAGCATGCTGGCTGACCATAATGCCGCGTGACGATACGCCTTGGAACTGACTGATAACGCCATCGCTCTGGGTACGAAGGGTAAGGCTGGGTGAAACGGCACAGTCTATACCGACACGACAGCGATGTTCCGTCTTGTTAACCAACCGCTGTTTATTACTGTCATTACGTTGCCTGATGTGCAGCCGATAGCGGCCCGATAGCGTCCATCGTTTCTTTTGATAGCGCATAGCCAACAAGGCATCAAAGCTGTCACTGGGTGCCGACACCTGATAGCGAGGCCATGAAAAATGGGCATAATCCACATAGCCCTGCACTTGCCACACAACTGAAGGATGCCACGTAACACCGAGGAAGCAGCCATGTTCGTTCTGCACGTCACTACCCTCAGCGAAACTACGCCCATGCAAGGCTGTATAGCGCTTGTCGTAATAACGATGCAACAACATGAGCGACAGCTGCGGAGTAGCCTGCAGCCCCACTGTGTGGATGGCTGCCATTGCCCCTTGTTGGTTCAGTGCCGTCTCACCCGCCAGCGTCCAGCGATAGTTGTTATACCCGTAGTCGAGACTGGCATTGAAGAAGCCATTGCCACTGGCAGCATAGCGTTGATAAAGCTGCGTGCTCTGCGGTTGCAGGTCACGACTGAAGCTGGTGTAGACAGCATTGGCATTGAGGTAGAGCGTACCTTTTTGCCATCCGATGGTTCCGCCGATGTCCGTCTCGCGCGTATTGTGCTTTTTCGCCATCTCTGCAGGCGTACGGTGGTAGCCGCTAGTGACGAGGGTACGTGCAGAGCCGTCGTCATTGAGTGTGGCATCGACATACCGCAGAGACGAAAAGGCGGTAGCATGCCAATGAGGAGAGAAGCGTATGGTGGCAGCAACTCCCTGCATATAACCTGCCGTAGTGCGGGAGCTGTGGGCAGTGAGCGCATGGTTTGCTCTTCCCATCGACTGTAGCGAAGCCAACTTTCCAAGATGAAAGCCCGTATTCATTATGAGACCCATTCCCATCTGTACCCGATACATTCCAAGATTGAGTTCCTGCAGCCACCCCATATCTCGCAGCTGGAAATAATAGCTGTAGTGGTCATAGCCCATCTTGTTCTGTTCTGCAAAGAAAGGCTCTCCGGAATCCTGCGCACCCGTAATACCAAATTTGACACGATTGTTGTAGTTGAACTGATAACGGAAGTCATGACGATAGCGGTAGCCCAGATAGCCTTGACTGTCACCTCGCCGCTCATACAGAGGCACCTTGGCTGTTGTCGTCAGACTGTGGCGTCCGTATTTAGCCAACTTGTCCCATTGGGGCCACTTCCGTTGCGGTGCTTCCTCGCCGACAAAGACGAAGCACTTCAGCAGGCTGCGCGTTTCGTTGTCGAGCTCAACTATCATCAGCAACTCGTTGAGTGAGCGTATAGGGCGATAGCTATCCAAATACTCCATCAGTCCTTCCACATGGCTGGCAGAGAGAAACGGCAGTTCCTCCAATTCCTCGCGAGTAGTCTGGTTGAGGTTGATGGGTGCGTTGGCTTTTTCCTCCAACAACTCCATCGTCTCTTCGCCATACGTCTCCTCCATATCTTCGGCTGAGAGCCATTGTTGCAAGGCCTCCCGCCAGTCGGTCTGGGCAGCGATGCTAATGACATATAAAAAACAGAAAAACAACAAGGGCAGCCTTTTCATACAGGCAAAATTACATATTACACTGCAAAAAGCCAAAGAAATAAACATTTATTTTATCTTATACACAGTTTGTAAATAAAGTTATAATATCGTTGAATCTAATGCCGTTTCGTCCTTTTTATTTGAAAAATCTTGTCGTATCTTTGCACTGCATTTCGTCAATCGAGGCTGCCAGAAAGCAACCATTAAGGGATGGAACAGCGGGATTTAAGGCTAACGACGGCCACCATTAAGTCTTAGCATTGCTACCATTAACTCTGGAGATTGCGCGCATTAAACGTAGCGACGACTCCCTTTAAAGGTACTGCCGAAAGGCTGAATCGGACGGAAAAAACGAGAGTATTGATTTTATTACAAAACACCCCCAAAAAACCAGCTGCATAAGACTGCTGTAAAGAAATAAAAAATAAAAATTAAGAGGGCTGCGCGTTAAAATGACGACGCAGCCTTTTTTGTAATCCTAAAAATCGGGGGAAAAGTTTTGTGGTTTCGGATATTCTGCGTACCTTTGATGCCAATTATGGAATGGAAAAAACTTATATCGAACAAAAGACTGGGACAGGAACACCGGCATACGGAACGACACGACGACAGAACGGAGTTTAAAAGGGACTACGACAGACTGATTTTCTCGGCTCCGTTCCGTCGGCTGCAGAACAAAACGCAAGTGTTTCCGCTGCCGGGCAGCATCTTCGTACATAACAGACTGACACACTCGCTGGAGGTGGCGAGCGTGGGGATGTCGCTGGGTAACGACGTGGCACAACTGCTGGTGAGGAAGAGACCGGAACTGAAGGACTCGCTGGTGGAACAGATTGGACAGATAGTTGCAACGGCATGTCTGGCACACGACCTGGGGAACCCGCCCTTCGGACACAGCGGCGAGAAGGCGGTGCAGACGTTCTTCACCGAGGGGGCTGGCAGCGGGCTGCGGGGACAGGTGTCGGAGGCGTTCTGGGATGACATTACGCACTTTGAAGGCAACGCGAATGCCTTCAGACTGCTGACGCACCAGTTTAAGGGCAGAAGGCCTGGGGGATTCGTGATGACGTACTCGACGATAGCGAGCATCGTGAAGTATCCGCACGCCTCGTCGGCAGCTGGCAAGAAGGGGAAGTTCGGCTTCTTCCAGAGCGAACAGGCGACATACGAGCGGCTGGCGGAGGAAATGGGCATCAGACGGCTGTCGGCTGTGGGCGAGCCGCTGCGCTACGCACGACACCCGCTGGTGTATCTGGTGGAGGCGGCGGACGACATCTGCTATGAGATAATGGACCTGGAGGATGCACACAAGCTGAAGATTGTGTCGTTCGACGAGACGTCGGAGCTGATGCTGGCATTCTTCGACACGGAGACGCAGGAGCGCATAAGACAACGCATAAGGGACGAGAGGCTGGAGGACAGGAACGAGAAGATAGTGTATATGCGGTCGTGCGTCATCGGAAAGCTGGAGAACGAATGTGTGAAGGCGTTCATGGAACACGAGGAGGAGATTCTGGAGGGCACGCTGGAGCGGGGGCTGATAGACCACATCAGCACGAGGGAGCGCGAGGCGTACAGACGCTGTGCGGAGCTGTCGAAGGAGCGCATATACAGGAGCCGTCCGGTGCTGGACGTGGAACTGTCGGGTTATAAGATCATGGCGACGCTGATGGAGCAGATGGTGGAGGCGGTGCTGCACCCCGACCGCTACTACTCGCAGCAGCTGATAGGCAGGGTGTCGAGCCAGTATGACATTGACGCTCAGGACCTGGAGACGCGCCTGATGGCGGTGATTGACTACATCAGCGGCATGACGGACGTGTATGCGCTGGATGTGTACCAGAAGATTAATGGTATCTCGCTGCCAATCATCTAAGAAATAAAAAATAAAAATTAAAAATTAAGATTTAAAGATTAAAAGATTTAATCTCTTCTCAGCCATCAAACATCAGACATCTCACATCTTTCCATCTTCTCATTTTAATCTTTAATCTTTAATTTTTAATCTTTCATCTTTCATGTACGCTTTAGCGTACTGAACATAGTGTTTGCTATTGTCGGTCTGTCCGGGGCTGACGGGTTTGAGGTAGTGGGCTGGTACGCCGCCCCAGATTTCGTGGGGTGGTATCTTGGTGTTCTGCAGGACGAGGGCTCCGGCGGCGACGATGCTGCCCTCGCCGACCTCGCAGCCGTCGAGGAGGGTGGAGCCCATGCCGATGAGGGCGTGGTCGCGGATGGTGCAGGCGTGGACGGTGACGTTATGACCGATGGTGACATCGGAGCCGATGTGGGTGGGTCCGGTGTCGTGGGTGACGTGGATGCAGGAGCCGTCCTGCACGTTGGTGCGGTCGCCGATGGTGATGGGGGCGACGTCGCCACGCACGACGGCATTGAACCACACGGAACACTCGTCACCCAGGGTGACATCGCCGACAAGGGTGGCATTCTCGCTGAAATAGCAGTCGCGACCCCAGCGGGGCGACTTGCCTAGGTAACTCTTTACTAAAGCCATTGTACTTCTGATAATACTTTACGGGTGGCGCCGGCATGACGCTGGACGTAGTCGCCGGCATGCTCGCCAAGCTGGCGCATGACGTCGGGGTTGTCGACCATGCCCTGCATGACGCGCTGGAAGTCGGAGGCGCTGCCTATCTCGATGCCGCCACCGCTCGCCTTGAGACCTTGTGCCTCCTGGAAGCGCTGGTTGTTGGGCCCGAAGATGACGGGGACGTCCCAGACGGCAGCCTCGAGGGTGTTGTGGATGCCTACGCCGAAGCCGCCACCGACATAGGTGACGTCGGCATAGCGGTAGATGCTGGAGAGCAGTCCGAAGCAGTTGACGAGGAGCACGTCGGCATCGCGGACGTTGTCGGGTGTCGCCTCAGTATAGCGCACGACCTTACGACCCGAGAACTGCTGCTCGATGGCAGCGAGGTGGTCGGCATCGATGACGTGGGGTGCGATGACGGCTTTCCAGTGGGGGTGGTCGTTGAGCCAGGGGATGAAGATGTGCTCGTCGGGCTGCCAGCTGCTGCCGGCGATGAAGCAGGGGCTGTCGGCCTTGAACTGGTGGACGAGGGGTAGCTCGCGGGCTGCCTCCTTGATGTGGAGGACGCGGTCGAAGCGGGTGTCGCCGACGATGGTGACGTCGGTGATGCCGATCTTCGCCAGCAGCTGGCGGCTCTCGTCGTTCTGCACGTAGAAATGGGTGAAGCACCTGAGCACGTGGGCATACTGACGACCGTACCAGCGGAAGAAGACCTGGTCGGGTCGGAAGATGCTGGAGACGCTATAGACGGGGATGCCGCGATGGCGCAGGATGTGCAGGTAGTTGTACCAGAACTCGTACTTGATGAAGAACGCCATGACGGGTCGGATGGTGCGCAGGAAGCGGCGTGCGTTGCGGATGGTGTCGAGTGGCAGGTAGCAGATGATGTCGGCACCGGCATAGTCCTTGCGCACCTCGTAGCCTGAGGGCGAGAAGAACGTGAGCAGAATCTTGTACTCGGGGTGGTCGCGGCGCAGCTGCTCCATGAGCGGACGTCCCTGTTCGAACTCGCCCAGCGAGGCAGCATGAAACCACACGTACTTGGCATCGGGGTCAAGGTGCTCACGAATGGTGCTGAGGGCACGGCGCTCGCCTTGCCACATCTTACGTACCTTCTCGTTGAAAAGGCTCAGCAGGGCGACGCCCAGCAGGTAGATATAGATGATGATGTTGTACACGAAACGGCTGAAGAAAAATAAAAATTAAAAATTAAGAATTAAAAATTAAAGATTAAAATTAAAAGATTAAAAGATGTGAGATGGCTGAAATTTTTATTTTTTATTTCAATTCGTTGATTGCTCGTCGCATGCGGCGGATGGTCTCGTCCTTGCCGAGGAAGGCGGAGATGTCGAACATGCCGGGGCCCTTGCCCTCGCCGACCAGCGTCAGTCGCCAGGCGTTCATGATGTTGCCGAGCTTGTAGCCTTGCTGCTCTATCCAGGCGTGGACGATGCGCTCCTGGTTCTGGAGCGAGAAGTCGTCGATGGACTCGAGGACGGCGATGAGTTCGGTGAGCTGCTGGGCGCTGTCCTCACGCCAGCGCTTCTTGACGGTCTTCTCGTCGTAAGTCGTGGGTGCGATGAAGAAGAAGGAGCAGAGAGGCCACAGCTCCTTGACGAAGGAGACGCGGTCTTTCATCATGGCAGTGACGGCGGTGACACGCTCGAGGGTCTCGTCGGGGCAGTGCTCGCGGACGATGGGGAGGAAGAGCTGAGCGATGTCGTCGGCAGACTTCTTGAGGATGTACTCGTGGTTAAACCAGATACCCTTGTCGTAGGCGAACTTGGCACCCGCCTTGGAGCACTTGGTGATGTCGAACAGCGGTACGAGTTCGTCGAGGGTGAACAGCTCCTGTTCGGTGCCAGGGTTCCAGCCCAAAAGTGCCAGGAAGTTGATGACTGCCTCGGGGAAGTATCCGTCCTCACGATAGCCGCGTGACGTCTCGCCCGTCTTGGGGTCGGTCCACTGCAGCGGGAAGACGGGGAAGCCCAGTCGGTCGCCGTCGCGCTTGGAGAGCTTGCCTTTGCCGTCGGGCTTGAGGAGCAGCGGCAGGTGGGCGAACTGCGGCATGGTGTCAGCCCAGCCGAAGGCCTCGTAGAGCATGACGTGGAGGGGTGCTGAGGGCAGCCACTCCTCGCCACGGATGACGTGCGTAATCTCCATGAGGTGGTCGTCGACGATGTTGGCGAGGTGGTAGGTGGGCAACTCGTCGGCACTCTTGTAGAGCACCTTATCGTCGCAGATGTCGCTCTTGACACGCACCTCGCCGCGGATGAGGTCGTTGACGAGAATCTCGTGACCCGCCTCGACCTTGAAGCGTACGACGTACTGATGACCGGCAGCCATGAGGGCGTCGACCTCGGACTGCGGCAGCGTGAGCGAGTTGCGCATCTCGAGACGTGTATGGCTGTCGTACTGGAAGTTGGGCACCTGCTGGCGCTTCTGCTCCAGCTCCTGCGGGGTGTCGAAGGCGATGTAGGCCTTGTCGGCATCGAGCAGCTGGCGCACGTAGCGCTTATAGATGTCGCGGCGCTCGCTCTGGCGGTAGGGACCCTTGTCGCCACCGAAGGAGACGCCCTCGTCGAACTGGATGCCCAGCCAACGGAAGGACTCGATGATGTACTCCTCGGCACCAGGCACGAAACGGCTGCTGTCGGTATCTTCGATGCGGAACACGAGGTCGCCGCCATGCTGGCGTGCAAACAGGTAGTTATACAGGGCGGTACGCACGCCACCGATGTGGAGTGCTCCTGTGGGACTGGGGGCAAAACGCACCCGAACTTTTCTTTCTGACATGCTTAAAAATGAGTTTTCGTACTAAATTTGTGCAAAAGTACGCATTTTTTTTGATATTATGCGCTTTTTTTCGTATTTTCGCACGGTGAAAGCAAAAAGAAGCAATTATGAAAGACTTAAACTGGCGTGACATACTAATAAGAACGGCACTGGTGCTAGCCACCGTAGGCATCGTGGTATGGAGCATGCCGCACGACAACCGCAGCTACTTCCACGTGGAGCAAGGGAAGCCCTGGCAGTATGCCGACTTCACGGCTCCCTACGACTTCCCCGTCTACAAGTCGGAGCGGATGATACAAGAGGAGCGTGACAGCGCCATGCGTGGCTACGAGCCGTACTACAAGCTGAACACGACGGTGGAGAAAAAGATGATAGCGAGGTTCAGCAGCGACTATGCCGACGGCATAGCAGGACTGCCCATCAGCTTCAACAACATCATCATCAACCGGCTGCACGACCTGTACCAGCAGGGCATCATAGAGCAGAAAGCCTATAACGAACTGGCTGACGACAGCACCAGGATGATACGCATCGTGAACGACAAGCGCGCTGCCAGCGTGCGCGTGACGACACTCTACTCGCCGAAGACGGCATACGAGCGCCTGTTCAGCGACGAACTGCTGCAACAGGAGCGCCCCGTGCTGCTGAAGTGCAACCTGAACAACTACATAACGCCTAACCTGACGTACGACCGCGAACGCAGCGAGACGAGCAAGGCAGACCTGCTGGGCGGTGTGGCGCTGGCGAGCGGACTGGTGCAGAAGGGACAGAAGATAGTGGACCGCGGCGAGATAGTGACGGAGAAGACGTACCGCATCATCGAGTCGTTCAAGCACGAGAACGAGTTGCGCAACGAGAACACGACGCAGAACCAGCTGTCGCTGTTCGGATACATCCTGTACGTGACGATACTGATGATATGCTTCACGCTGTACCTGAGTCTGTACCGCAAGGACTACTTCGAGAAGACGCGCACCATCACGATGGTGTATGCACTGATAGTCATCTTCGCACTGCTGACGGCACTCTTCATACGCAATACCTTTATACATGTATATATACTGCCGTACGCCATGGTGCCCATCTTCATACGCGTCTTCATGGACTCGCGTACCGCCTTCATGTCGCACGTCACCATGGTGCTGGTGTGTGCCATCATGCTGCAACACCCCTTCGAGTTCATCGTCATTGAGACGGTGGCAGGACTGACAGCCATCACGTCGCTGCGCGAGCTGTCGGAACGCTCGCAGCTCTTCAAGACCGCCATCTTGGTGACCGTGGCGTGCATGACGGTGAACCTCGCCTTCGACTGGATACGGTCGGACGCACTGACGCAGATGGACTTCAACAACTACAACTTCCTGGCGGTGAACGGCGTGGCACTGCTCTTCGCCTATCCGCTGCTGTACCTCATCGAGAAGACGTTCGGATTTACCAGCGACATCACGCTGATAGAACTGTCGAACACGAACAACACGCTGCTGCAACGCATGAGCGAGGTGGCACCAGGAACCTTCAACCACTCGATACAGGTGGCTAACCTGGCTGGCGAGATTGCCAACAAGATTGGAGCAGAGGCGCAGCTGGTGAGGACGGGGGCGCTGTATCACGACATCGGAAAACTGACGAACCCGATATACTTCACCGAAAACCAGTCGGGCATCAACCCGCACGAGACGCTGAGCGACATCGAGTCGGCTCAGATCATCATCAGCCACGTGACGGAGGGTCTGAAGATGGCAGACAAGCACAACCTGCCGAAGGAGATTCGCGACTTCATAGCCACACACCACGGACAGGGCAAGGCGAAATACTTCTACGTGCACTACCACAACGAACACCCCGACGAGCCCGTGGACGACCTGCTGTTTACGTACCCGGGACCGAACCCCTTCACACGCGAACAGGCGTGCCTCATGATGGCTGACACGGTGGAGGCTGCCTCGCGGTCGCTGCCTGACTACACGGAACAGAGCATCAGAAACCTGGTGGAACGACTCATCGACGCACAGGTGGCTGAGGGCTACTTCCGCGAGTGCCCCATCACGTTCCGCGACATTCAGTATGCGAAGACGGTGCTCATCGAGAAGCTGAAGACCATCTACCATACGCGCATCAGCTACCCCACGGAGAAGAAATGACAGGGGCAAAACGGAACTGAAGAGGTGACAAAAGGAATAATGTTTGCGAACACAAAAACTTGCACATTTTCGCACTTTTGTGCAGAAAGTGTGCAGTTTTTGGTTAATAAACCTTAATAATCGCTGCACTCTTGCTGCTCTTTTGTGCAATAGGCTTACCTTTGCAGCCGATTTTTGAAAAAATTACTTAAAAAGATGAAAAAGTTTTTTGCTCTTGCTGCTGTTTGCATGATGACCTCGGTCGAGATGATAGCCGGCGGCATCCTAACGAACACCAACCAAAGTGTTGACTTCCTGAGAAACCCCGCACGTGATGCCGCCATCGGACTGGACGGCGTGTATTCTAACCCCGCCGGTGTCGTCTTCATGCCTGAAGGCTTCCACCTGGGCATCAACTGGCAGTATGCGCACCAGACGCGTACCATTACGTCGACGAACCCTGCATTCCAGATGGGCAGGAAGAACAATGCGAACAGTCCTACGAAGATCTTCGAGGGTGTCGCCAACGCGCCCATCATTCCCTCAATACAGATTGCGTACAACATGGAACACTGGAGCCTGCAGGCTAACCTGTCGGTGCCTGGCGGCGGCGGTGCCTGTGAGTTTGACGACGGACTGGGCTCGTTCGAGAGCGTGGTGGGCAACATTGCCACGATGCTGAAGCCCTTCGGCGCACAAGGTTACGACATGGACGGATACATGAAGGGTCGCCAGTATTACTACGGTGTGACGATTGGTGCTGCCTGTAAGGTGACACCCAACCTGTCACTGTACGGCGGTCTGCGCATGCTGTACGGCGACGCTACCTACAAGGCTAAGATTAGCAACATACAGGTGAAGACGGCTCAGGGCTACGTGGACTTCGGCAGCTACCTGCAGAACGTCACCGCCATGGGATATGGCACCCAGGTGGCTCCGCTGCAGAAATACGCTGAGGGCGTGAACCTGCTCTGCAACCAGGACGGCGTGGGCTTTGCTCCCATCGTGGGCATTGACTACAAGCTGAAGAACTTCAACTTCGCCGCGAAGTATGAGTTCCGCACACAGCTGCGCATGAAGAACGAGTCGACACTGAACGACGCGAGCGAGATTCCCGCTGTAAACAAGTTCCGCGACGGCGAGAAGGTGAACGAGGACATGCCGGCACTGCTGACCGTCGGTGTACAGTACAGTCCGATTGACGTGGTGCGCATCAACGCCGGCTGGCACCACTTCTTCGACCGCGATGCCTCATGGTATAACAACTCGCAGGAGCTGCTGAGTCATAACACGAACGAATTTCTGCTGGGTGCCGAGTGGGACACGACGGAGAAGCTGACATTCTCAGCCGGTGGACAGCTGACACGCTACGGCATGACTGACGAATACATCAGCGACATGTCGTATGTCGTCAACAGCTACAGCATCGGCTTTGGCTTCAGCTACAAGCTGTCGCAGAAGGTGTCGGTGAAGGCTGCCTACTTCCAGACGTACTACGGTGACTACGACCGCACCAGCGCCACCAATCCGCAGGTGAAGGACTCGTTCACACGTACGAACCGCGTCTTCGGTGTGGGCTGCCAGCTAGACCTGTAAAAAAGTAAAAAGGTAAAACCTGAAAGGTAAAAAGGTAAAAAGGCGAGCCCTGTGCTCATCGGTTTACCCGATGAGTAAGAGGCGAGAGGTAAGATAAAAAAAGCGTACGTAAGCAACTGGTGCTTACGTACGCTTTTTTTATGCTTTACAAGTGGTGGCACTGGCGGAAGCCAGCGCCACACACCTGCCCTTTAGATTTCGTCGAGCACGGACTCGCCGTGGAAGTCGAGGACGTTCTTCTTGTTAGCCTGCATGCGCTCGTAGTCTTCCTTCGAGCCGACGATGATCTTCTCGAACTCGCGCAGACCGGTACCCGCAGGAATGAGGTGACCGGAGATGACGTTCTCCTTCATGCCCTCCAGGTAGTCGACCTTGCCACGGATGGCGGCTTCGTTGAGCACCTTGGTGGTCTCCTGGAACGAAGCTGCCGACATGAACGACTTGGTCTGCAGTGCGGCACGCGTGATGCCTTGCAGAATCTGTGTCGACGTGGCAGGCACGGCGTCGCGCACCTGAACGACGCGCAGGTCGCGACGCTTCAGGCTGGAGTTCTCGTCGCGCAGCTTGCGGGCGGTGACAATCTGACCTTTCTGCAGGTTCTCGGAGTCACCGGCATCGATGACGACCTTCTTGCCCCAGATGCGGTCGTTCTCCTCGGCGAAGTCGAGCTTGTCGACAATCTCCTGCTCGAGGAACGACGTGTCGCCTGGGTCGTTGATCTGTACCTTGCGCATCATCTGACGAACGATGATCTCGAAGTGCTTGTCGTTGATCTTCACACCCTGCAGACGATAGACGTCCTGCACCTCGTTGACGATGTACTCCTGGACAGCCGTAGGACCCTTGATGGCAAGGATGTCGGCAGGCGTGATGACACCGTCGGAGAGCGGCGTACCGGCACGTACGGCGTCGTGCTCCTGTACCAGAATCTGCTTGGACAGCGACACGAGGTACTTGCGCTGCTCGCCAGTCTTGGAAGTGACGATGATTTCGCGGTTGCCACGCTTCACCTTACCCATCGTCACCTCGCCGTCGATTTCAGAGACGATGGCAGGATTTGACGGGTTGCGGGCCTCGAAGAGCTCGGTGACACGCGGCAGACCACCGGTGATGTCACCACCCTTGGCAGCGGCACGTGGTATCTTAACCAGCGTCTCACCGGTCTTGACGGTCTGACCGTCTTCGACAACGACGTGTCCGCCTACGGGGAAGTTGTAGGTGCCGATGATGTTGCCATTGGCATCGACGATGTCGCAGGTGGGAACCTTCGACTTGTCTTTCGACTCGGTGACAATCTTCTCGGTCAAGCCGGTCGTCTCGTCGGTCTCGGCACGGAAGGTGATGCCCTCAATGACGTCGTGGAACTTCAGCGTACCGGCATACTCGGTGACGATGACGGCGTTGAAGGGGTCCCACTGTGCAATCTTGTCGCCCTTCTTCACGGTGTCGCCGTTCTTGAAGTAGAGTGATGAACCGTAAGGAACGTTGACGGTGGAGAGTACAATCTTGGTATTGGGATCGACGAAGCGCAACTCACCCAGACGGCTGACGACCATCTCGCACTCGCGGCCGTCCTCGTCGAACGGTACGGTACGGACTTCCTCAAGCTCAATCTTGGCATCGTTCTTGGCGACGATGCTGGCATTGGCAGCAGCGTTGGCAGCCACACCACCGGCGTGGAACGTACGCAACGTCAGCTGGGTACCAGGTTCACCGATGGCCTGTGCAGCAATGACGCCGACGGCCTCGCCCTTCTGTACCATCTTTCTCGTAGCGAGGTTGCGACCGTAACACTTCATGCAGACGCCATGCTTGGACTCGCAGGTCAGCACGGAACGTATCTCGACCGACTCGATGGGCGAGTCTTCGATGGCCTGAGCGATGGGCTCGGTAATCTCCTCGCCGGCAGCAACGATGAGCTCGCCGGTAGAAGGATGGATGATGTCATGAACGGAGACACGACCGAGGATGCGCTCGTAGAGCGTAGAGATGACCTCGTCGCCATTCTTCAGTGCGGTGCAGACGAGACCACGCAGCGTGCCGCAGTCTTCCTCGTTGATGATGACGTCGTGGCTGACGTCGACGAGACGACGCGTCAGGTAACCGGCGTCGGCTGTCTTCATGGCGGTGTCGGCAAGACCCTTACGGGCACCGTGCGTAGAGATGAAGTACTCGAGCACGGACATGCCTTCCTTGAAGTTCGACAGGATGGGGTTCTCAATAATCTGAGCGCCCTCGGCACCTGCCTTCTGGGGCTTAGCCATCAGACCACGCATACCGGAGAGCTGACGAATCTGGTCCTTAGAACCACGGGCACCGGAGTCGAGCATCATGAAGACGGCGTTGAAGCCCTGGTCGGCCTCGGTCATCTCCTTCATCAGGACATTACCAAGGTCGTTGTTGATATGTGTCCAGGTATCGATGACCTGATTGTAACGCTCGTTGTCGGTGATGAAACCCATGTTGTAGTTCTCGGTAATCTGCTGTACCTCGGCATTACCCTTCTCGATAAGGTCTTTCTTAGCCTCAGGAATGATGATGTCGTCAAGGTTGAACGACAGTCCTGCTTCGTATGCCATGCGGTAACCGAGGTTCTTGATGCCGTCGAGGAAGTCGCAGGCCTCAGCGAAGCCGACATTCTTGATGACGTCGGCAATGATGTCACGCAGCGACTTCTTAGAGATGATCTTGTTGACATAACCTACCTCCTTCGGGATGATGCCGTTGACGATGACACGACCGACAGAGGTCTCGACCATGTGCTTCTGGGGCTTGCCGTCGACGATGTCGTCGACAAGAACACGCACCTGAGCGTGCAGGTCGCATTTGCCTTCGTTATGAGCGATGATGGCCTCCTCGGGACCGTAGAAAGTAAGACCCTCGCCTTTGGCTCCCGGACGTATCTTGGAGATATAGTAGAGACCCAGCACCATGTCCTGTGAAGGTACGGTGATAGGAGCGCCGTTGGCAGGATTCAGAATGTTGTGGCTCTGGAGCATCAGGATCTGTGCCTCCAGGATAGCCTCGTTGGACAGGGGAAGGTGTACGGCCATCTGGTCGCCGTCGAAGTCGGCATTGAAAGCCGTACATGCCAGCGGGTGCAGCTGGATGGCCTTGCCTTCGATGAGCTTGGGCTGGAAGGCCTGGATACCCAGACGGTGCAGCGTTGGTGCACGGTTCAACAGTACGGGGTGACCCTTCATGACATTCTCCAGGATGTCCCAGATGACGGGTTCGCGGCGGTCGACAATCTTCTTGGCTGACTTCACCGTTTTCACGATGCCGCGCTCGATAAGCTTACGGATGATGAACGGCTTGTACAGCTCGGCAGCCATCAGCTTAGGCAGACCGCACTCGCCCATCTTCAACTCAGGACCGACGACGATAACCGAACGCGCTGAGTAGTCGACACGCTTACCGAGCAGGTTCTGACGGAAACGACCCTGCTTACCCTTCAGGGAGTCAGAGAGTGACTTCAGCGGACGGTTAGAGTCGCTCTTCACGGCTGAAGACTTGCGGGAGTTGTCGAACAGGGAGTCGACGGCCTCCTGCAACATACGCTTCTCGTTGCGCAGGATGACTTCGGGAGCGTGAATCTCCATCAGTCGCTTCAGACGGTTGTTGCGGATGATGACACGACGGTAAAGGTCGTTGAGGTCGCTCGTGGCGAAACGACCACCGTCCAGGGGTACGAGGGGACGCAGCTCCGGCGGGGTGACGGGGATAATCTTCATCACCATCCACTCAGGACGGTTGATGCCCTTCTCCACACTGGAACGGAAAGCCTCCACGACCTGCAGACGCTTCAGCGCCTCGTTCTTGCGCTGCATCGAGGAATCGCTGTTGGCACGGTCGCGCAACTCGTAACTCAGCGAGTCGAGGTCGAGACGTACCAGCAGGTCGTAGATAGCCTCGGCACCCATCTTGCAGATGAACTTGTTGGGGTCGCTGTCGTCCAGATAGTCGTTATCGGCTGATATCTGATTGTCGACAATGTCGTTATACTCGTCTTCGGAGAGCAGGTCGTACTTCTGTGAACCGAGAACGGGATTGCCCTCACCATCCTTCTTGCCTGCCATCACTCCTGGCTGGATGACGACGAAGCGTTCGTAATAGATGATGGCATCGAGCTTCTTGGTAGGCAGACCCAAGAGATAACCTATCTTGTTGGGCAGCGAACGGAAATACCAGATGTGGGCAACGGGCACCACGAGTTCGATATGACCAGTGCGCTCACGACGCACCTTCTTCTCGGTAACCTCGACGCCACAACGGTCGCAGACGATGCCTTTATAGCGGATGCGCTTGTACTTACCGCAGGCACACTCGTAGTCTTTCGTCGGACCGAAGATGCGCTCGCAGAACAAACCGTCACGCTCGGGCTTGTAAGTACGGTAGTTGATGGTCTCGGGCTTTGTCACCTCTCCATACGAACTCTCGAGAATCTCCTCTGGCGATGCCAGACCGATGGTTATCTTCGTGAAATTCGTCTTTAACTTTGAATCTTTCTTGAAAGCCATATTTCAATTTACAAATTTGTCAATTTACGATTTTCTATTTAAGCGGAAGCAAATGATTTCACTATTCACTTTTCACTTCTCTTAGTCCATCTTGATGCTGAGACCAAGACCCTTCAACTCGTGCAGCAGCACGTTGAGAGATTCAGGAATGCCCGGCGTTGGCATAGGCTCGCCCTTGACGATAGCCTCGTAAGCCTTGGCACGACCGACGACATCGTCTGACTTGATAGTCAGTATCTCCTGGAGTACATGGCTGGCACCAAAGGCTTCAAGTGCCCAGACCTCCATCTCACCGAAACGCTGTCCGCCGAACTGGGCTTTACCGCCAAGAGGCTGCTGCGTGATGAGTGAGTACGGACCGATAGAACGTGCGTGCATCTTGTCCTCGACCATGTGACCGAGCTTCAAGAAGTAAGTGATACCTACGGTAGCCGGCTGGTCAAAGCGCTCGCCCGTCTCACCGTCGTACAGGTGGGTTGAGCACAGACGCGGCAGACCGGCTTTGTCAGTCCACTCGGCAAGGTCTTCAAGCTTGGCACCGTCGAAGATAGGCGTAGCGAACTTGACACCAAGACGTTTGCCGGCAGCTCCCAGGATGGCCTCGAAAATCTGACCGAGGTTCATACGTGAAGGCACACCCAGCGGGTTCAGCACGAGGTCGACGGGACGACCGTCCTCCAGGAACGGCATGTCTTCCTGACGCACGACCTTAGAGACGATACCCTTGTTGCCGTGACGACCTGCGAGCTTGTCGCCGACACCAATCTTACGCTTCTTGGCAACATAGACCTTAGCCATCTGCAGAATGCCGGAGGGCAGCTCGTCGCCAATGGTGATGGCGAACTTCTTACGCTTCATCTCGGCGTCGAGCAGCTTGAACTTCTTCATGTAGTTGATAATCAACTTGCCTATGAGCTCGTTCTTATGGGCATCGTTCGTCCAGTTGCTGATCTGTATGTCACCATACTCAAGATTCTTCAGGTTGGTCATGGTGAACTTCGAACCCTTGGAGATTATCTCAGCACCGGTGTAGTCCTTCACACCTTGCGACGTCTTGCCCTTTGTCAACGTGAGCAGCTTCTCGACGAGAATGTCCTTCAGGTCTTCTATCTTTGCCTCGTGCTCCTCGTCAATCTTCTCAAGCAGCTTCTTGTCTTGTATCTTGGTCTGACGGGTCTTCACGGCACGGGTGAAGAGCTTCTTGTCGATGATGACACCACTCAGTGAAGGATTGGCCTTCAGCGACGAGTCCTTGACGTCGCCGGCCTTGTCGCCGAAGATGGCACGCAACAGCTTCTCCTCGGGTGAGGGGTCGCTCTCGCCCTTCGGCGAAATCTTACCGATAAGTATGTCGCCTGGCTCCACACGCGCACCGACACGGATGACACCGTTCTCGTCGAGGTCCTTGGTGGCTTCCTCGCTGACGTTGGGGATGTCGGCAGTGAACTCCTCAGCACCGCGCTTGGTCTCACGGACGTCGAGAGAATACTCATCGACATGGACGGAGGTCAGCACGTCTTCACGGACAATGCGCTCGTTGAGCACAATGGCATCCTCGTAGTTGTATCCCTTCCAAGGCATATAGGCAACCAACAGGTTGCGACCCAGGGCCAACTCGCCATTCTCGGTGGCATAACCCTCGGTGAGGATGTCGCCCTTCTTCACACGCTGACCTTTGTCGCAAATGGGACGCAGGTCGATAGTCATATTCTGGTTGGTACGACGGAACTTCGGTATGCGGTACTCCTTAAGGGCTGGCTCGAAGCTGACGAACTCCTCGTCTTCGGAACGGTCATAAAGGACGCGGATGGTGGTGGCGTCAACATAGTCGACAACGCCATCGCCCTCGGCGGTAATCATCGTGCGAGAGTCTTCGCAGACCTGCTTCTCGATACCTGTTCCTACAATGGGGGCCTCGTTGTGCAGCAAGGGTACTGCCTGACGCATCATGTTCGAACCCATCAGGGCGCGGTGCGCATCGTCATGCTCCAAGAAGGGGATGAGCGATGCTGCAATAGACGCAATCTGCTGGGGTGATACGTCCATGAGGTCTACCTGTGAAGGTGGAACGACGGGGAAGTCGGCATCCTGACGGCATTTCACAACCTTACGGATGAAGGTGCCATCGTCATTCAGAGGTGCATTGCCTTGTCCGATGACATGTTCGGACTCCTCCTCGGCTGTCAGGTAAACGATTTCGTCATTATTCAGATTGGCAACACCGTTCTCTACCTTACGATAAGGTGTAGAGATGAAGCCTAACTCGTTAATCTTTGCATAGACACACAACGACGAGATAAGTCCGATATTCGGTCCTTCAGGTGACTCGATGGGACACAGACGGCCGTAGTGTGTGTAGTGTACGTCACGAACCTCGAAACCGGCACGCTCACGAGACAGACCGCCAGGACCCAGAGCGGAGAGACGACGCTTGTGGGTCACCTCTGCCAACGGGTTCGTCTGGTCCATGAATTGCGAAAGCGGATTGGTACCGAAGAAGGAGTTGATGACGCTGGAAATGGTCTTGGCGTTAATCAGATCGGTCGGGGTGAACACCTCATTGTCGCGGACGTTCATACGCTCGCGGATGGTACGGCTCATACGAGCCAGACCGATGCTGAACTGATTCGACAACTGCTCGCCTACGGTACGGACACGACGGTTTGACAGGTGGTCGATATCGTCAACGGTTGCCTTTGAGTTGATGAGCTGGATAAGGTATTTGATAATCTCAATGATATCCTCCTTCGTCAATACGCGAACATCCATGTCTGTGTTCAGACCCAGCTTCTTATTGATACGGTAGCGACCGACATCACCTAAGTCGTAACGCTTGTCAGAGAAGAACAGGTTCTGAATGACCTCACGCGCTGAGGCATCGTCGGCAGGATCGGCATTACGCAACTGACGGTAGATGTACAGCACGGCCTCTTTCTCGGAGTTTGACGGGTCTTTCTGCAGCGTATTGAAAATGATGGAGTAGTCCTGTGCGATGCTTTCGTCCTTATGTACCAAAATGGTAGAAGCACCACTCTCCAAGATGTCGAGCATGTTGTCCTCGGTAATCTCGGTCTCACGCTCCATGATGACTTCGTTACGCTCGATGGAGACTACCTCACCGGTATCCTCATCGACAAAGTCCTCGTTCCAACTCTTCAGCACACGGGCTGCAAGCTTCGAACCGATGATTTCCTTGAGTGACTTCTTGTTGACCTTTACTTCCTCAGCGAGGTCGAAAATCTGAAGGATGTCCTTGTCGGTCTCAAAACCAATGGCACGCAGCAACGTGGTAACAGGCAACTTCTTCTTACGGTCGATGTAGGCATACATGACGTTGTTGATGTCGGTGGCAAACTCTATCCATGAACCCTTAAAAGGTATGATACGGGCAGAATACAACAAGGTTCCGTTTGCATGGACATTCTGACCAAAGAAGACACCCGGAGAACGGTGCAGCTGCGATACGACAACACGCTCAGCACCATTGATGACAAAGGTGCCATTGGATGTCATGTAAGGAATGGGACCCAAGAATACGTCTTGTATCACTGTGCCGAAATCCTCATGGTCAGGATCGGTGCAATAAAGTTTCAGCTTAGCCTTCAAGGGTACGCTATATGTCAACCCGCGCTCTAAACACTCGTCGATGGTGTAACGCGGCGGGTCGATATAGTAATCCAGGAACTCAAGGACGAAATTATTACGTGTATCGGTTATAGGGAAGTTCTCAGCGAACACCTTATAAAGACCGTCATTCTTGCGTTCCTCAGGCGGAGTGTCCAACTGTAGGAAGTCTTTGAAAGACTTTAATTGCACATCGAGAAAATCCGGAAACGGCATCGGATTCTTGACGCTGCCAAAGTTTACTCTGTTGTCTATTACTTTTGAAGCCATAAAAATTATTTTTTCTAGATTTCCTAGTCCTTCTAGATTATCTAGAAAATCTAGAAAATCTAGCGTAAAAACAAGAAAATGGTCGGGAACCCTCTACTGGAGAGCTCCCAACCATATTATTTTGTTGTGGGCGTGAATTACTTCAGCTCAACGACGGCACCAGCCTCTTCGATTGCCTTCTTCAGGTTCTCAGCCTCGTCCTTAGAGAGACCCTCCTTCAGTGTTGAAGGTGCACCGTCTACCAAGTCCTTAGCTTCCTTCAGACCAAGACCGCAAGCTTCCTTGACAGCCTTTACAACCTGCAGCTTAGCGCCACCAACTTCCTTCAGAACTACGTCGAAAGAAGACTTCTCCTCAGCAGCGGCAGCCTCGCCACCAGCAGCAGGACCAGCAGCAACAGCAACAGCTGCAGCAGCGGGCTCAATTCCATACTCGTCCTTCAGGACTGTTGCCAACTCTTGTACTTCTTTTACTGTGAGGTTAACCAACTCCTCAGCAATAGCTTTGATATCTGCCATTTTATTTAAATTTTTAATTGTTTTTAATGTTAATGTTACTTATTATTCGCTTATTTGTTACGCTCAGCGATAGCGTCAAGCAAACCATGAATCTTGCCACCTGCATTCAGACCAGAAACAACGTTCTTGACCGGAGACTGCAGCAAAGCAATAACATCGGCGATAAGTTCGTTCTTGCTCTTGATAGATACAAGTTCCTCGAGTTTGTCGGCACCTACGAAGAAACCCTCTTCTGCATATGCAGCCTTCAGGGCGGGGATGCCATCTTTCTTGTACTCCTTGAGGAGCTTGGCGGGAACATTCGCCGTCTGCGTGAACATCACGGCAGTGCTGCCCTTCAAACTATCGTAAAGAGGTGAGAAATCAATATCAGAAGCCTCGAAAGCCTTGTGAAGAAGGGTGTTCTTCACAACAACCATCTTGATTTCGTTCTTGAAGCACTTGCGACGAAGATTACTTGTAGCTTCCGCATTCAGTCCGGCAGTGTCTACCAGATAGAAATGAGGATACTCCTTCAGCTTCTGTCCAAGCTCTACTACAATCGTATCTTTTAATTCCTTTTTCATGTCACTAAACTTTTACGAGTTATTCAACTGATTTAGGATCGACCTTGATACCAGCGCTCATCGTGCTGGAGATAAAGATACTCTTCATGTAGGTTCCCTTGGCAGCAGCCGGCTTCAGCTTGATAATCGTCTGCAGGAACTCCTTGGCATTTCCGTAGATCTGCTCGGGAGTGAAGGTAACCTTACCTATAGAGGCGTGAATGATACCTGCCTTATCTACTTTAAAGTCTATCTTACCCTGCTTGACTTCCTTAACAGCCTTTGCAACATCCATAGTAACAGTACCGCTCTTGGGGTTTGGCATCAAACCACGGGGACCCAGAATACGTCCAAGAGGACCGAGTTTTCCCATACAAGACGGCATTGTGATAATCACATCAACATCTGTCCAACCCTGCTTAATCTTGTCGATATATTCGTCAAGACCAACATAGTCGGCACCTGCTTCCTTAGCAGCAGCTTCCTGATCGGGAGTACAGAGAGCAAGCACACGCGTAACCTTGCCAGTTCCGTTCGGCAGCGATACTACGCCACGAACCATCTGGTTGGCTTTACGCGGGTCTACGCCCAAGCGTACATCGATATCAACTGAAGCCTCAAACTTGGTTGTGGTAATCTCCTTCACCAACTCTGCAGCTTCCTTCAAAGAGTATGCTTTCCCTGCTTCAACCTTATCAGCTACCAACTTTTGATTTTTTGTCAGTTTACTCATTGTCTTAATTGAAGTTATTTGTTATTTACCAGGGAAGTCCCCTTTAACAGTGATACCCATGCTACGCGCTGTACCTGCAATCAACTTCATTGCAGACTCTACGGTGAAGCAGTTCAAATCGCTCATCTTATCCTCAGCGATGGCACGAACCTGATCCCAGGTTACGCTTGCCACCTTCTTTCGGTTAGGCTGAGCTGAACCACCCTTTACCTTTGCAGCCTCTAACAACTGAACAGCTGCAGGGGGAGTCTTGATAATGAAGCTAAAAGACTTGTCTGCATAGTAAGTGATAACAACAGGAAGAATCTTTCCTGCCTTATCCTGGGTTCTGGCGTTGAACTCTTTGCAGAATCCCATAATATTAATACCCTTCGAACCCAAAGCAGGTCCTACGGGAGGAGAGGGATTCGCAGCGCCACCTTTAATCTGTAATTTGATTAATCCAGCAACTTCTTTAGCCATTTCTGTTTTCTAAAATTTATTGAGTTTTATATAAGCCTGGAGAGTGGAAGCCTCTCTTAAGCCGTATATAGAACAGACATACCGTAACTTATGCCTTATTCTTTCTCTACTTGCGTAAACGATAGTTCTAACGGGGTCTTGCGACCGAAAATCTTCACCATTACCTTCAGCTTATGCTTGTCGGCATTCACCTCTTCTATCACACCGCTGAAACCACTGAAAGGTCCATCGACGACCTTTACCGTGTCATCCACATTATAAGGTATGTTGAATTCGGCGCTTTCAATCGTGGTCTCTTCAGCTGTACCAAGAATACGATTTACTTCCGACTGCTTCACCTCCTGAGGGTTGTCCATACCGCCCAGAAAACCCATCACGTTGGGTATGAAGCGGAGCATGTGAGCAACCTCGCCTTGCAGTGAGGCCTGCACCAAAACATAGCCTGGGAGAAAGAGCTTCTCCTTGATGACGCGTTTACCATTACGAAGCATAGCATATTTCTCAGTGGGAAGCAGAACCTCACCGACGTGTGATTCGAGCACATCGTTATGCTTCTTAGCATTATCGATATACTCTTTCACCTTGCCTTCCTTTCCACTTACGGCACGGAGAACATACCATTTCATTCCTGATGTTTCAGCCATCTTCTCTTACCTATTATTTTAATTAGGATAAATAGAACTCATCACAGCCTTGAACACTACATCCATCAGCCATACGACTATTGCAATAACCAGAGAAGCAGTAAGCACTACAGCAGCGCTCTGAGTCAGCTCCTTACGAGAAGGCCAAGTCACCTTGTGAGCCAACTCTTCATAGCATTCCTTACAATAATTTATAAACTTCTTCATAATGTTTCTTTCTTGGCACGGGAAGGAGGACTCGAACCCACGACCCTCGGTTTTGGAGACCGATGCTCTACCAACTGAGCTATTCCCGTAAATAAGCCCCCACCCTTGAGCGGGGGCTCGGTATTTTATCTAGTCATACTAGAAGTTCTAGGATTTCCAGACTATCTAGTAAATCTAGAGTAACCATCGATTAGTCCTCGTACACCTCAGTGATCTGACCAGAACCAACGGTACGGCCACCTTCACGGATAGCGAAACGCAGACCCTTATTCAGAGCAACAGCGTAGATCAGCTCAACAGTGATCTCAACGTTATCACCAGGCATTACCATCTCAACACCTGCGGGCAGAGTGATTTCACCTGTGCAGTCCATGGTGCGGAGGTAGAACTGGGGACGATACTTGTTACCGAATGGAGTG
>Ga0310697_10000070_pt1 | contig 139752 bp, 99 predicted proteins | sample 172DNAGHGlowgp2_FD_203883 | JGI IMG/M metagenome (GOLD analysis project Ga0310697, IMG submission 203883) | Sheep rumen microbial communities from Palmerston North, Manawatu-Wanganui, New Zealand - 1728 DNA GHGlow gp2 (v2) (version 2) | ecosystem: Host-associated > Mammals > Digestive system >...
AACAATGTCGTTCTGACAGGTATTCAGGGAGAGTCAGCCAACCCTCCTCGTATCATGAAGAACTCCTCACGTGGTATATGCCTCTGGCTTTATAAGGGCACTTCGGTTAAGTTCAATGCACCAGAAGACAAGGCTATTACCAAGATTGCCGTTACCATGCAGAGTGGTACTTTTGACTTGACAGCCAGCACTGGAGCTGTTGCCGAGAACGCCTGGACAGGTAATGCCACAGAAGTTGTGTTTGGACCCAATGCCAACAGCACTCGCTATGTTTGGGCTTTCGTTGTTACACTAGCTGACGAAAATGATGAGACTGTAAAGCCTGCTTCCTATGACGTAGAAGCTGCTGACATCGCAACCTTCAACGCTACTGAGGATGGCAAGATTGTCAAGCTCACCTTAGACAATGCGAGAGTGAATGCTGCGAACGATGGGAAATATTATGTTGAGGATGCGTCAGGAGCCACTGTAATCAGCGGTGTTACGCTGAGTGTTGGAAAAGCGCTTAACGGCTACATCATTGGAACGAAATCGACCAATGATAATATTGACCTTGTTAATGACCCCTCAGTAGCTGTTGAATACAAGATGACTGTTAACAGTGACGAGAGCAGTGAGCCTACATTTGAGAGTTCAGATGCGGTGATGACGGGAACCGTCAAATCCATTGCCGACATTCAAGCACAAGGCTTCTACGGCAGACTGATAACGCTGGAAAACATCTCCAAGGAAGACATCGAAGGCAACGAATATATGAAAAAGCTCAAGGACGCAAACGGAAACAGCATTCGTACTCGCGACCTCTTTGGCGTATTGCCCAGCGACTATACTTGGCCGGAGAAAATCAGCAAAATCACAGGTGTCGTCCTGTTCTATTATACCAACTGGTTCATCATGCCTATCTCAAAAGACGCTATTGTCGATGCAGCCAGTGGAGCAGGTACTGCCAAGTTTGACTTCGTGAACAACAACATGGAGTTGCCTATAGGCAAAGCTGGCACATATGCAGAACAAAGCGCTGGTGATCTCGGTGGCAAGTCAGTGACTATCGATGGCGTAACCCTGAAATTCGTCAATGCTATGACAATGCCTACCCGCTACTACGTGAATGGAGACCGTGGCAATCAGTTCCAGGCAATTTCTGGCGGACAGATGCGCATTACGGCACCTAAGGGTTTTGCTGTTACTGCTATCCGCAGTATTGCCAACCCGGGTAAGAATCCTACCACAGGAGCAACCACCTATTCTACTGCATGGAAGGTAGAAAAAGGCGGTGGTACGCTGACTGCCAACAACCAAGAGACTCAGACATGGGCAGGCAATGCTGAAAGCGTTCTGCTGTCTTCAACGGCAGCCACCTATCTGAATGCCATCGAGGTTGACTATGCCCCCGTAACTGCCGAGACTGCTCTGCTGGCTAACGAAGTTGAAGACACCTATGCTGAAGCTAATGGGCTTGCAGCGTTCAACGAAGCAGCAAGCAATACGCTCGTTAAACTTAAGCTTACCAATGCCATCATTACCAGCGGCATGAGTAACAACTGGGGCTATTATATTCAGGATGCCAATGCAGGTGCCCACCTCTATTGCACAGGTCTTGATTTCGAAGTGGGCGACGTACTCAATGGTGTCGTCTATGTCAAGAAAAACAATCAAACGATGGGAGCACGCATCTGCATGACCGAAAAGACGAATGCAGAAGAACTGACGATTACCAAGAATGGCACCGTCACTCCTGTCGAGGGTTCGATAACCGAAACGAATGTTGATGCCAACAAGTGTCGTGTCATCAAGTTGACAGGCGTAGCCGTAAAGGGTACCAGCGAGACAGCTGCTACCGTCACCGATGCAGCTAACAATACCATTAACGTCAACAATGGTAAGACCAACTACTTCCCCTATGTCATTCAGGAGAGTCTGGCCGAAATTGATTATAGCAATGCTACCGTTGTTGGCATTCTCTATGGTACTTCAAGCGGCAATCAGATTATGCCTCTCTCTATCACAGCGTCAGGCACCGACGGCATCGCCAACATCAATGCCGCCAGCCAGGAGAATGCTGTCATCTACAACCTGCAGGGTGTCCGCATGGATAAGATGCAGAAGGGCATCAACATCGTCAATGGTCGCAAGGTTGTGATGAAATAAGGCAGGGTTATTGCCCGATAAGGCAAGGTTATGATGAAGTAACATCAAGCTAAAGCTTTCTTTATAAGGTAAAAGACGGAGTGTCATGACGATGCTCCGTCTTTTCGCTCTAATCATTTTTAGGTATTGCACGCCTTATATATTTTTAGTACCTTTGCAGCCACTAAACAAATGTAAACAGTTCGTTTATGAGAAAACTACAATACGCAATGTTACTCTTGCTGACGCTCCTCCCCATGAATGTATGGGCACAGCAGTCAGGCAAGAAAACTTACGATGTTGAACTGACGGTGACCGACCGTACCACTAAGGAAAGTATCATCATGGCTACCGTACAGCTGCAGCCAACAGGTGCGATGACCATTACGGATGCCGACGGACGCGCCACCCTGCACAACATCCAAGGCGGCACATATACTGTCAACATCTCCTATGTTGGCTACGAGCCCTTCACGACGCGTGTCGCAGTCAACAAGTCCGTACATCTCTCCTGTCAGATGACCCCCACCACGCTGGCATTACGCGAGGTTAGTGTGGTGGCAAAGCAGAATGTCAGCGGTGCATCAACCAGTAGCATCATTGGTCGTCAGGCCATCGACCACCTGCAGGCCTCGTCGCTGGCAGACATCATGCAGTTGGTGCCTGGTCAGCTGATGGGTAACATCGACATGACATCACAGTCCAACCTGCAAATCCGCTCCCTGTGGTTTGCCAAGCTGTATGGCAGTTACCTGAAGACCAACAACAGCCTGCACGGTCAGACGGCAGGTGTCAGCATCGGGTTATATTATTAGAGGTAAGAGGTAAGAGGTAAGAAGTAAGAGGTAAGAAGTAAGAGGTAAGAGGTAAGAAGTAAGAAGTAAGAAGTAAAAAGTAAAAAGTAACAATAATAACAACAATGATGAAAAGACAAATGAAGACGCTGGCCGCAATGGCCTTGCTACTACTGGGCTGTCTGAATGCCACTGCCGAGAACAACGACACGCTGACAGTCCGCATCAATGGCATGCGCTGCTCCGAGTGCGGCCACAAAGTAAAGAACATCCTGCGCAAAGACCCTGGCGTGGGTCCCCTCGAATTCAACTACGAACGGCGCACGGTAAAGATTGCCTACGACGCCAAGCAGACGTGTACCGACAGCATCTATGCCCGACTGGCAGCATCAGGACGCTATAAGGCTAAGGCTTATAGTCCCACTGAGGTGATACACCGCGGCTACGGACAGCGCATCGACGACATGCACTGTCAGAAATGTGCCGACCGCATCATGCAGCGGCTCAGTCAGCTTGAGGGTGTCGACTCCATAGGTCCGCACCTTGACAAGCATTACATCTTCATCCGCTACGATGCCAACCGCACCAGCAAGGCCGACATCCGTGCTTTGCTCAACAAGATAGGTTACACCCCCGTCAACTACTACACCAGCCCAAAGATTGGGTGGCTCTACCTCAACGTTCCTGCCGAGCAGGCTTCGGCAGAGACGATGGAGACGGTGCTGGCGCTCAAGGGTGTCGAGGACGCCAATGCCAACAGCCGCCGCAAGTCGCTGGCAGTAACCTTCTTCAACGACGAGACGACAGCCGAGCAGTTGCTGGCTGACATCCAGGCAGCAGGTATCCAGGCCGTCGTGCCCAAGCCGCATGTCTGCACAGAAGAGGTGAAAAGCGAGAAGTGAGAGGCAAGAGATTAAAAAAAAGCGGCAATTCCTTGGTGGATTGTCGCTTTTTTTGTACTTTTGCCTTCAGAATATGTCTAACCCTTAAAACAACAACCATTATGAAGAAATTTCTGATGACCATCGTAGCACTGGTTTGCATCGCAGCAACGGCCAGCGCACAGACTGTGTATGTATCTACCGGTGACGGTGCCGTAGCCTATCACAAGTCAAAGTCGTGCAGCTACCTCACCAACTCGAAGGACGTCAAGAGCGTCAGCACCGCCGAGGCCAAGAAGATGGGCCGCCACGAGTGCACCCGCTGCTACGGCGCTTCTGCTGCCGCTGCTGCTAAGAAGTCTACGACAACTGCAGCCAAGAAGACTACCACTCAGGCTCGCGACGAGAAGGGACGCTTCATCAAGAAGGCCGACACCGAGAAGAAGGCTGCAGAGAAGAAAGCCACTACCACAGCCAAGAAAGCCACTACTCAGGCTCGCGACGAGAAAGGACGCTTCATCAAGAAGGCCGACACCGAGAAGAAGGCTGTAGAGAAGAAGGCTAAGACCGAAAAGAAAGCTGCTGAGAAAAAAGCTAAGACCGAAAAGAAAGCTGCTGAGAAAAAAGCAAAGACCGAAAAGAAAGCTGCCGAAAAGAAGGCCAAGACTGAGAAGAAGGCCGTAGAGAAGAGTATCAAGGACGCCAAGAAGAAGGCTACTCCCGCCCGCGACGAGAAGGGCCGCTTCATCAAGAAAACCGATATCGAGAAATCCAAGAAGGCCGCATAAGAACGCCTCGTGACATCTCTTAGTACAAAAATATTCCGAATCGCTTGGCGGTTCGGAATATTTTTACTATCTTTGCCCACATCAAAACCAATACAAATAGAAACCAGTAATAACCTTAAACATTCAAGCTTATGAACACAAAAAGACTAGTGATTGCGTTAGCATTGATTTTCGCCGTATCAACAGGAGTTAGTGCGCAAGGATGGCTTAATAAGTTGAAGGACAAGGCCAAGGAAAAGATTCAGAACAAGGCTGATGAGAACGTAGACAAGGGAATAGACAAAGTCCTCGATAAAGCCGAGGACGAGGCTTCCGGTGCCGTCAAAGGAAAGAAAGGCAAGGCGTCGAAGGACGAGAAGGCAGCCGAGGCAACTATCCCTGCAGCAGAGGCTGATCCCGTTGCAGCCACCTCCTCCGATTTCAAGCGTGGCTCCGTCATCCTGTTCCAGGACGATGTGACGGCTGAGCAGGTGGGCGAGTTCCCCTCGAAATGGGACTTATTTCGAGGTACGGTAGAGACCAAGACCCTGGGCGGTGTGAAGGCTATCAATCCAACGGACAATGCACAGATACAACCACTCATCAAAGAGCAGGGCGCTTATCTACCAGAGGAATTCACCATCGAATATGACTTTTACTACTGGAACAGCAAGGACGATGTCGGTTTGAACGACATGAAACTGATTCTTGCCGCTGCAAAGGACCGTTCAGAATACCCTCACGAGGGAGGTGACGAAGGTGACTGGACTGCATTTGTCCTGGCTCATGGCGTTTGTTCTTCTTCAGAGCATACTTATTATTTTAATGGAAATAAAAAGGGTGATTTTGTGTACTCGTTCAAGAAGGGCTGGAACCATGTGGCTCTGTCGTTCAACAAACGAGCTTTGAAGGTTTATTTCAACGACAAGCGCGTGGTTAACCTCCCACGTGTCAACCAACCCACATGGATGTGTTTCCAAGTTCCCTTCGATTATAAGAACCTGACGTTTATCCGCAATGTCGTTATTGCCAAAGGTGCCGTAGCCCTCTATGACCGCAACGAGCAGTCGATGACCGCCGTAGAGAAGGCTATTCAGGAGACGGGAAAGTTTGTCACCAACAACATCCTCTTCAAGACGGGTAAAGCCGACCTGCTGCCTGAGTCAATGACCGAGATACAGAAGGTGGCCGACTATATGAAGAAGAATCCGCGGGCCCGCTTCGAGGTGCAGGGACATACCGACAACCAGGGCTCTGACGCCATCAACGACCCGCTGTCTCAGAAACGTGCAGAGGCTGTGGTGAAAGCGCTCGCCGACCTGGGTGTCGATGACTTCAACCTGAAGGCCGTGGGTAAAGGCTCTCACGAGCCCGTTGCCGACAACAAGACGGAGGCAGGACGAGCCAAGAACCGCCGTGTGGAATTTATCAAGAAATAGTATATGCTTATGAAAAAGATTGTCATGATGATGACGGCACTGCTGATGCTCAGCACGGCAGACGCCAATGCTCAGGGCTTCCTGAAAAAATTGAAGCAGAAAGCTCAGCAGACTGTTTTGGGGAATCAGGAAAATCGTAAAGATTCTCAAGATGAACAGCAGACTGACAGTGACGAACCCGCTGATGCTTCGAAACTTTCCGTTGCGCAAGGCAGTGATATTGTCCCCAAGCGTAAAACTGTAACGATCACATGGGATGGGGTCATAACACCCAGTAAATCGTCATCGGCTACGGCCTTGATGAACGAACTGCCCCCATTGCCCTCTGCAGAAAAGATGGCTCGCAGCACCATGGAAGAGCGCGATGCCTACACCCAGAAAATTGCTGCCGTGCTGGCTCGTGCCGAGCAGTTGCAGGCTGGTGCCAACGGCTGTTCTGATGCTGATATGGAAGCACTTCGTCAGAAATGGGAGCGCAAGATTCAGGATTTGTTCGGTCTGACCAAAGAGGAATTGGCTATGCTGAATGACGAGAATGTGCCCGACTCGAAGAAAGAGCCTCTCCGTCAGAAGATATTGATGAAGATTACCGGCGGCAACGTTGATCAGGCAGAGATGCAACGTTTCGAGAAAATGAGCGAGAAGGAGCAGGAAGCCTATATCCGCCAACATCCTGAGTTTATGCAGAAAATGCAGAAAATGGCTATGAACGCCAGCAACTTCAGCAAGCAGACAACACAGATGACTGCTGCTCTTAACGGCTATGAGGCTAAGATTGGCAAACTGATGCAGGACTACATAAAATTCATGGAACGTGAGGAGCAGCATAGCTATACTGGTATTTCCAAGAAATATGAAGGAAAACTGCAGAAATTGTACGATGATGTATGTGCTATTGACGATGCCAGTCAAATTGACGCTCTCTACGACGATGCCGATAAGCTGCTCTACAACTATCGTCTGGAAGCTGCCAAGGAATACCGTGCTTCGCTGGAGCGCCAAATATCTGAAGTGAAAAAGATGGCTGCTAAATTCTCCAGTTTGTCGCGTGAGGTCGTGGCAAGCGGTGATCTGCCTGAGTGCGCTTTAGTACGTATGGATCTTAATGCCGTTATCATGGTGGGTAACCTTCTTGACAAGGCATATAAGGAGTTGCCTAAGCTGAAGGCATCGCCTGTCTGCACAGCGTCGCTTTACGAGCTGCCAAAAGGCTGGGAGTTCTGTGCATGGGAGTGCGGTGGACACATCGGTGGCGTCAGCGACTTCAAGACACCAGGAGGCAAATGGCCGTTGTTAGCCCATAACGAAGACACAGAGGAATATGCCGTCGTTGAGAATGGCAAGTTCCGCAAGATTGGCGAAGACGAGCTTCAAACCATCAATAAGGAGGCTGATGCACGACTGAAGAAGGGAGCCAATCAAGAAAATATTCCTTATGGAACCTATAAGAGCCGCAGTGGCAAGCGTGCCGTAGAGTACAGCAAGTCGGGCGAACTCATCGTCCACGGCATGACAACTTACGTTCCTGCTGCTTTTACGTCTAACACTGACCGTCTGGAGTGGATTGTCTTCGACGGCAACAAGATACAGAAATGCACATACAAGAAGTGAAACATGCTACCATGCTGTGGCTATTGCTCGTGATGAGCAGTGCCACAGCCTTTTCTGTCAATTACCCCAAGGTGTTCGGCAGCAATTGGGCCATTGCAGCCAATTACGTTATTGAACACCACAGCGAATGGAAGAAGGAATTCGACCTCTTTGATGTCGATAGTCGAATAGCCGAGGCTATCATTTTCCCGGAACTCATCCGCTACAGCAAGTGGAAAGACCAGATAGAACAGGCTGCCGTCAATGGGTTATACGTCAGCCGGGGCATTGCGGGTGCCAATTTCTCCATTGGTCGTTTCCAGATGAAGCCTTCGTTTGCAGAAGAAGTGGAAACAGCTTGGAACGTGTCTGCACTATCGAAAGAATACGGATTCGTATTCAACCTGCAAGACAACAATGAGGTACGTAGAAGTCGCATTAGGCGACTCAGCACAGAACAAGGGCAATGTCGCTATCTTGCCCTCTTCATCAGACTTTTACAACAACGCCATCCGCAACTTCTGAAACTACCGACAGAAGCACAGGTTCGTTTTCTCGCCACTGCCTATAACCGTTCGTTTACAGTTTCTTGGAACGCCATCCTGAACATGCAGTCACAACGCCATTTCCACACAGATATTATCAAGACACATAGCACCCCACTCTACTGCTATGCCGATATCGCCTTGGTTTTCTACAAAACCATTATTGAAAAATAAACGATTTTTGTTTTGCATTGTGCTCACTTATTCGTACCTTTGTATGAGGGGGTTATGAGGGGGATATGTGACGGATAACGCCTAACCCCCTCATCGTTGAAACGCCCTGTACATCGGCATTGTGAGCGATTTTTCTTCAAAAATGAGGGGGATAGCCGATTTATCAGAGTTCTGCATCGGAACACTGGAAGGTGTTACCCTGCGAGACGTCGCCTGTCTCGAGACCCTTCTTGAACCACTTCATGCGCTGCTTGGAAGTGCCGTGGTTGAACGACTCAGGCACGGCATAGCCGCGGGCTTTCTTCTGCAGGTAGTCGTCGCCGATGACCTGTGCGCAATGGATGGCTTCCTCTATGTCGCCGTCCTCCAGCGAGCCGAAGCGCTCGTTGTCGTGGTGTGCCCACACGCCGGCATAGAAGTCGGCAAGCAGTTCCAGACGTACCGACATCTTGTTGGCATCAGCCTGACTCATCTTCGCCATCTTGGCGTGGGCGTCCTGCAGGATGCCCGTCAGATACTCAACGTGGTGTCCCACCTCGTGTGCAATGACGTAGGCGTAGGCGAAGTCGCCGTCAGCCCCCAGCTTCTGCTTCATCTGGGTGAAGAACGACAGGTCGATGTACAGCTTCTGGTCGCCTGAGCAGTAGAAGGGACCCATCTGTGCCGAGCCCTGTCCGCAGGCTGTCTGCGTGCCGTCAGTATAGAGTACCATAGTCGGCACCTCATAGCTTTCGCCGTTCTCCTCGAATATCTCCTTCCACACGTCTTCCGTACCTGCCAGAATCTGCGTGGAGAATCGGGCGAGCTCCTGCTCCTCCTCGGTAAACTCGCGCTGTCCTTCCTCTACCTCCGTGTTGGTACCCGTCAGCGAACCCAGTCCGCCGTTCTCCTGGAAGGCCTGCATGCCTGCCGACAGGGGGTCGCCGCCACTGAAGTAAGCGATAGCCATCGCAATTATCACACCCAGAATGCCGGCACCCATGCCAGCCTTCTTGCCGCCACTCATGCCTCGGCGGTCTTCCACATTCGAGCTTTCGCGTCGTCCGTCTAAATTCATAGTCTTGTCTCCTTATAATATTTAATTAGGTTAGTCATCCGTCACTGCCCTCAGTGCTGCCGCGCCACGCTGTACACGTAGCCTTTCTGCGGGCAGGCTACCGTTTCTATCTGACAGGGGGGACCTGTCAGCACAAGCTTCAGGTCGCGGCTGATGCCTTCACCCGTCAGCTTCAGCACCGCCTCCTTCTGCGTCCACAGGCGTATGAAGGCCTCTTCGGGCTCTGCCGCCTGCGTTATCAGCGCCTGCTCGTCGTCATTCATCGTGTAGGCAACCAGCGACTCTTTGTAGCGCCCGATGCTTTCGATGTCGATGCCTACAGGACTGTCGCTCACCACACAGATGGCGGCCTGTCGGCAGTGGCTCATGTTGAAGTGCACGTGTGGCAGTCCTACGATGGCGGGCTTGCCGTGCTCTCCGTAGCTAAACACGGGGGGCTCCGTGATGGCGTACTGCTCGCGCAGCGCCTGCCTTAGCAGCAGATAGGCAGCCGCACACTCCCGTCGTCCCTGTTCGTGCTTGAATCGCAGGCACTGTTCGCGCCGTTGTTCGCTGAGCAGCGGCAGTGCAGCCTCCAGGTCGAAGTGAGCCAAGTCGTCGTTCAGGTAGACCTTCATGGCGACAAAAGTACAAAGAATCTGCCAAACGACCAAAGATATTACGCAAAAATGTGTCGTTCGCCCTGTCTGCGTAAACGTTTTCGCCACTTATTTCTTACTTTTACCCGCTAAATGTTTGGAGTTTTCAAATAAAGTTCCTAAATTTGCAGGGAGATTGCTGAATCTATCTAACAAAAATTACAACCTATTTACTAACAATAAAAGACTAATTACAATGAAACAAAAACTATTTACGCTATTAACGTTACTGTTGTGTGCAGTAACTGGTTCGTGGGCTGAGGGGTATTATGAGCCAACAGCTGACGAAGTAATCATCTTAAAAGACCAGTACGATGCGAACAAAACCACTACTGGCTATTCTAAACATGATGCTATTGCTTGGGGAGGAACTGCTAGTACTAGTGACAAGAAAGCCGGCGACCCCGATCATGGAGGTGATCTTACATCTGGCAGTGTGAAGTGCTATAGCATTAAAGGAAATGGAGGTGGTAAGGACATCACCGTTTCTGTTACTGGAGTCTCAAAGATTATCGTTTATCACGAAAAAAATAGCGGCAGATACGTTGAATTAAGGAATGGAAGTAAGACTGGTACGCTAATAGGGTCAGGGAGCAAAAACACCTCCTACACTGAAGTCGCTCTGGATCCAAATGAGGATTATCCCATTTTCCTTCATGGAACAGGATCAGGTTCTGACGACCAAGATTTTTATGTTTATGCCGTTAAGTTAATTAAGGGAGTAAAAAAGGTTATTAGCACGCAGACGTTAAGTGGCGTCAAGAAGGGCGAGACCACGCTGACCGAGACTACCGATTACACTGTTTCTGGCAGTGTCATCACACTGACCGCAGCACATAAGACGGCTGTGACTCCCAGCGGTATTACGTTGATTAACCACATCACCTATAATGATGCTACAACTCAAGACAAAAACATAACTGTTGCTTTCGACGGAACTAAAACCGCAGGCTACTTTGTATCCGCAGCAGCAACTATCGGAGCAACAGACTACACGGTTAAGGTTCCTTATAATGCTGCACTGACTACAGATAAGGCAGCATACAGCGTAATTTCCACAAAGGCCAATGTTGGTACGGTTACCATTCGCCTGACTGGTGCAGAACTGGCTGGCACCAAATCTATCACTTGGGCAAGTGCAGTTGAAGGACTGACCGTTTCGCCTGAAGAGATTACTGTGACCGACGGTGTTGTTAACCAAGAATTTACCATTAGCTATCACTCACTGGCCGCAGTAAGTGAGGCAACTGTCAATCTGACCTTCGCTGTTGGTTCAAGTTCTGTTGTTGTTCCAGTTACTTATAGCAGTACAGCCGCTGATGTCACTACCATTACGAATGTAACAGAAGCAACGACGTGGGATTGGAATGTGACGACTAACGACATTTCTTCTCCTGCTAACGGCTACATGGTTCCCTTTGGAAACGCTACTGACGCAGCCACAAAATTTGCCAGCGGATTTAACTACCAGGCACTTGCAGGTGATGCTCAGTACTTTGCCCGTAAAAATGAAAAGTGTTTCCAGGGCACTTCACTAAAATTCCACACTACTGAAGCAGGTTACATTACCGTTGTATTCAGCAATACTGGTGACAAGCGTCCATACAGATACCTCTACCTAAATGGTTCTAAGATTTCAAACGATGCAAAATCTGGAGATGCCAAAAAAGTCACTGTTGAAAACATTGCGGTAAAAGCTGGCGACGTTGTTCTCAGTGGTTATATTGAGAATGCCAGTGATCCTCAGTCAGGAAACAATGACGTTGTTGGTCCTCAGATGCTGCGTATTTACAAAGTCATCTTCGTTCCCTCCGACCCCACTCCATATTGCGACTTCACGGCATACCAGTGGGCAACCTATGTACCTACTACTGCTGTAAGTTTCGCTGGCCAGCCCAATGTTGAGGCTTACATCGTGACGGGTCACGACGGTACAGCTATCGAGAAAACTCAGGTAACTTCTGTTCCTGCAGGTACACCTGTATTGCTCTACAAGAAGACCGAAGGGGAAGGAACATTGCATTTCGACAACAGAGCCAGCAGTTCTACCGATGTTTCTGCTAACCTGCTGAAAGCTGGTACAGGTGCTGCCGTATCAGCAGAGGGTGGTAAAACCAAGTATGTGCTGAGCGTTGCCGACGGAAAGGCTGTTTTCAAGAAGATTAACGAGACGGCAGCTACTGTAGTTAAAGACAAGGCATATCTTGAGTTCGACGGAGATGTCTCTGCTCCTCAGTTCTATTTGGACGGTGATGTCACAGGTATTCAGGCTATAGAGAGCCAGAAGGTTGCAATGGACAACAAGTTCTACAACCTGGCTGGTCAGCAGGTAGCTGCTCCCACCAAGGGCCTGTACATCGTGAACGGTAAGAAGGTAATCATTAAGTAATCTAAAGGAGGACACGACATTATGAAAAAGACATATTTGAATCCAGAACTGGAGATTGTAAAGATACAGACGATGCAGATGTTGGCAGCCAGCGACCCCCTGCTGGGTGGTGACTTTGGTGGTAGCGATCCTATCCTGGCACCAGGTAGCGACTTCGACATCACCGAAGAGGTGTTCAGCATCGACGAAGATAAGTTCGACTTCGGCACGAGCGAGTCTATCTCGAACTTCGAGTAAGCCGACTCGACACTCCTGCTATAACTGCCACCGCCGCTCTCAACCACAGGGAACGGCGGTGGTACTTTTTTCTGTCGCCATAATTTGGAAGTATGAAAAAATAAAAAAAATTAAGAATCGATCAGTACTATTAAGGTTTGCTATCGCTACCATTAAGGTTTGCAATCCGTACCATTAAGGTTTGCAATCCGTACCATTAAGGCTAGCGATCCGTACCATTAAGGCTAGCGATAGCAAACCTTAATGGCTGATGTCGCAAACCTTTGGGGATGATTATTATTCCGTCTGTGTCTTGGGCCAATTGACCAGGTAGAGACGTTGGGTAGCACGGGTGAAGGCGGTGTAGAGCCAGTGCAGATAGTCGGTGGTCAACATGTCGTCGGTCATGTAGCCCTGGTCGACATAGATGTGAGCCCACTGGCCGCCCTGCGCCTTATGGCAGGTGGCAGCATAAGCGAACTTCACCTGCAGAGCGTTGTAGTAACGGTCTTCACGCACCTTCTTCAGTCGGTCGACCTTGAGGGGGACGTCTTGATAGTCATCCATAATCTGCTGGAAGAGCTGCTCCTGCTGGTCGCGCGTCAGCGCCGGAGCCTCACTGGTCAGCGTGTCAAGCAGCGTCATCGCCGTCAACTCAAAGTCGTCGTAGTCGGGAAAGGTAAGGGTGACTTCGGCAAAGTGGAAGCCATACTGCTCGTGAACATTACGGACGCGACGCACCACAGCAAGGTCGCCGTTGGCAATGAACTGCATGGGACTGGGCGACTCCTTCTGCGACGGCTCTACCCAGTAGTAGTTGTTCTTGACTATCATCAGACGGTCGCCGCTGCACAACGGTGCATCGCGGTCGAGGATGCGGTTGCGGATGCCCTGGTTATAGACGTTTGCCCACTTGTTGCTGCGCGTGATGACCAGCGTGTCGTCGAGTCCTGCCTGACTGTAGCTCGTTGCCAGCATGTCGATGAGCTCGTTGCCTGGCACCATCGCGATGTCAGGGAAACCTTGAAAGCGCACCTGTGGCAGCGAGGCACGCGAGCCTCCCTGCTGCTGCTCGACAGCCGACAGCTGTGCTCTGACACGTGTGGCGTTAAAGAGAATGCCCGACTGCTGACTCTGGCGCAGCACCTCGCTGAGCGTACACTCATGGACATGCAGACCGTAGCCACGCAACACGTCGCCCATCAGTGCCGGACTCTCCTGTTCGCCGACGGGTGGCAGCTGGGCGTGGTCGCCAATGAGCAGCAAGCGACAGTTGCGGTCGTTATACACAAAACGGATGAGGTCGTCGAGCAGTCCGCTGAAGCCGTCGCCGAAGACGTCGCTGCCACCACGGCTGACCATCGAGGCCTCGTCGACGATGAACAGGGTGTCGCTGGCGGCGTTGTAGTTGAGGTCGAAGCTGCTCTCCAACGACTTCTGGCGATAGATGCGGCGATGAATGGTAAAGGCAGGATGACCGCTATAGAGCGAAAAGACCTTGGCGGCACGACCCGTAGGAGCCAGCAACACCAGCCGCTGCTTCAGCGAAAGCAACGCCTGCACCACTGCGGCAGCCAGCGTCGTCTTGCCCGTACCTGCCGAGCCACGCATCACCATGACAGCACGCTCAGTGCGGTCTGTCATGAAACGGGAAAACACGTCCACGGCGTGCTCCTGATCGGCAGTGGGCACGTGGCCAAAGGCTTCCAGAATGCGGTATTTCAGTTCGTCACTTATCATTTCACGTGCAAAGGTACATAATTTTTTATTCTTTTATTCTTTTATTTTCTTATTTTTGTTTACCTTTGCACCCGATTTATGTCCGAAAGAAAATAAAAACAACAATAAAAATGGCAAAGAACAATCAGCAAGCTGCTCCTGAAATAGAGCAGATTACAAAGACCGAGGCTTTCTTCGACAAGTACAAGAAGTATCTCATCGGTGGCGTGGTGGCTATCATCGTCATCATTGCAGGTATCATTTTGTGTAACACCTATTACCTGACTCCGCGTGCCAACAAGGCCAGCACGGAGTTAGCTAAGAGCCAGATGCTCTTCGACCAGCAGCAGTACGACAAGGCGCTGCCCGGTTTCCAGAAGGTAGCCGACGAGTACGGCTCAACGGACGCCGGCAATCTGGCACAGCTGTACATCGGCATCTGCCAGGCCAATCTGGGCAAGTGGCAGGAGGCCGTCAACGCCCTGGAGTCGTTCAGCGGCAAAGGCGACCAGATGATTAGTCCCGCAGCAGAGGGTGCGCTGGGCAATGCCTATGCCAACCTGAACCAGTTGGACAAAGCCGTGGAGCACCTGAAGAAGGCTGCCGACATGGCTGACAACAACACGCTGTCGCCCGTCTTCCTCATCCAGGCCGGTGAGATTCTGGAGAGCCAAGGCAAGAAGGCCGACGCCCTGAAGCTGTACGAGCAGGTGAAGGAGAAGTACCAGAACTCGATGCAGTATCAGAGCATCGACAAGTACATCGAGCGCGCTAAGTAATCATGGCTACAAAGAACCTGTCGGAATACAACACAGCCTCAGTGCCCGATGCGTCGAACATGATTTTCGGCATCGTGGTGTCCGAGTGGAACCCTGAGATAACGGGAGCACTGCTGGACGGTTGTGTCAATACGCTGGAAAAGCACGGCGCACTGCCTGAAAACATCCACGTCAAGACGGTGCCTGGCTCGTTTGAACTGATATACGGCGCACACCAGATGACACTCAACGACGGGTACGACGCCGTCATCATCCTGGGATGTGTCATCAAGGGCGAGACGCCCCACTTCGACTACATCTGTCAGGGTGTCACCCAAGGCATCGCACGTCTGAACGCCACCAACAACATTCCCGTTGTTTACGGATTGCTGACATGCAATGACCACCAGCAGGCTTTCGACCGTGCTGGTGGCAAATTGGGAAACAAAGGCGACGAGTGTGCCGTTGTTGCCATCAAGATGGCAAAGTTCTAAGACTCAGCAGCCATACGCAATATCTCACCCAACGTCGGGTGGATATGTACCATATCACGTAATTGCGAAACAGTAGTGTCTCGGCACATCAGTGCCGAGACTTCTTGTATCATGTCGGCAGCATGTGCGCCATAGGCGTGACAACCGGTAATGCGGTCGTCAGCCTCAGCATAGAACAACTTCAGCATGCCCTCTGGCTCACCCATCGCCAGCGCCTTGCCGTTGGCACGCCAGAAAGCCTTATGGCACGGGCCCTCAGCCGGTCCGACACAGGCGGCCTCGGGTTCAGTGAAGATGGCTGACGGCATGATGTCGAAGCGGATGCCATCCGTGCGCCCTAAGATGTGATTGACGGCACGCACCGCCTGCATCTCGGCAGCATGCGCCAGCATCTGCCTACCGTTGACGTCGCCGATGGCGTAAAGGGCAGCGTGGCTGCCTGCGGGGGAGAGCAGCGTGACGCGGAAGTTGGGGTCAACGGGTAAACCGTTGACCACGAGGGGGGCGGCGGGGGGCGTTGTTGCGGCGGGGGCGGCGGTGAGGGCAGCCTCGAGGTTCAAGCCCTCGACATTGGGCTTACGGCCTGTCGCCATCAGGATGACATCGGCATCAATAGCGCTCAGCGACTCGACGGCAGTCTTCATGTGGAACGTGATGCCACGCTTCTCCAACAGCTTGCGCAGACGCTTGGCAATATCTGCGTCAAGCATCGGCAGGCACTCCTTCAGGTACTCGATGACCGTGACTTCAGAGCCAAAGCGCTGGAAGACGGAGGCAAACTCCATGCCGATGACGCCAGCACCAATGATGCAGAGTCGCTTGGGCAGCGTGGTGAGCTGCAGCAACTCAGTGCTTGTCACGACGCGTGGGTCGTCAGCGTCGGGCAGCGGCAAACGCTTGGCGGTAGAGCCCGTAGCAATAATGATATGCTTGGCGGAGACGGTAGCAGGGGCATCGCCACTATCAGAACTGGGTGTTACCATAACGGTAGAGGCATCGACGAACGCGGCGTGACCACGAAGCAGCGTGATGGCAGGATGGGAAAGGATAGCCTCCACCCCACTGCGCAGCTGCGCCACCACCTGCTGCTGGCGCTCGACGGCCTCAGCAAAGGTGGCGCTATGGACATACGTCTTCGTGGGAATGCAACCGCGGTTAAGACAGGTGCCGCCCACCTCGTCTTGCTCGACGATGACAACCTGCAAGCCCTGCTTGGCAGCATACGCTGCGGCACGGTAGCCACCAGGCCCCGCACCGATTACTAAAAGGTCGGTATCAATCATCGCGCTTGTCGTTTAGCAGTTGGCGATAGGTCACAACAGGATGCTTGGCTGCCAGCACGTCATCGACACGACCGATAGGGGTGTCATGAGGTGCCGACGTCACCAGCTCAGGATGGGTCTTGGCTTCCTCGGCAATGCGACGCATCACGGCAATGAAGCCATCGATGGTGTCCTTCGACTCGTTCTCAGTTGGCTCTATCATCAGCGACTCGTGGAACAACAGAGGGAAGTAGATGGTGGGGGCATGGTAGCCATAGTCCAGCAGCCGCTTGGCGACATCCATCGTGGTGACACCCGTCGTCTTGTCTTTCAGACCGTCGAACACGAACTCGTGCTTGCAGAGTCCTTCGATGGGCAACGCATAGACATCTTTCAAAGACTCCTTGATGTAGTTGGCATTCAAGGTGGCTAACGGACCGACCTCCTTGATGTAGTTACGCCCCAGCGACATGATATAGACACAGGCCTTCAACAGGACGCTGAAGTTGCCGTAATAGGGACTCACTACAGGGAAGAACGACTGCAATCCCTCGCGGACACCCACGGGACCACTGCCAGGACCGCCACCGCCATGAGGCGTCGAGAAGGTCTTGTGCAGGTTGATGTGCATCACATCGAAACCCATGTCGCCAGGACGACAGGCGCCCAGCATCGGGTTGAGGTTGGCACCGTCATAATACATCAGACCGCCACAGTCGTGTATCAGCTTCGTAATCGCAGGAATGGCGCTCTCGAAAAGTCCCAGCGTGTTTGGGTTGGTCATCATCATGGCAGCAATGTTGGGACCCTCTTGCTGTACAAGCCGCTCTAAGTCTGCGACATCGACAAGTCCCTTTTCCGTTGACTTCACCTCCAGAATCTCCAGACCGCAGACTGCCGCCGAGGCGGGATTGGTTCCATGAGCAGAATCGGGCACGATGACCTTCTTACGCTGCAGGTCGCCACGAGAGCGATGGTAGTTGTCGATGACCATCAGACCCGTCAACTCGCCATGTGCACCAGCATATGGCTTGAAGGTAAAATGCGACATGCCGGTCAGCGCACACAGCTGCTCCTCCAGCATCTTCACTACTGCCAAAGCGCCTTTTGTCGTTGACTTGGGCTGCATGGGGTGAAGGTTCTGGAACTGCGGCAGAGCAGCTATCTCCTCGTTGACCTTCGGATTGTACTTCATTGTGCACGAGCCTAAGGGATAGAAGCCATTGTCGACACCAAAGTTGTTGCCGGAGAGATTGGTATAGTGGCGCACAACCGTCATCTCGTCACACTCAGGCAGTTCGGCATCATGCTGACGGCGCAGCTCCTGTGGCAACGCATAGTGACCAAAACGATTGGAAGGCAGGCTGTAGCCACGACGACCCTCCTTGGAGAGTTCGAAAATCAGATTTCCGTATAGTGTTCTGTTCATAAGGCTGCCATCTTTACAAAGTTATCAATCTCGTCTTTCGTACGCTGCTCAGTGACAGCAATGAGAAGACCATCGTCCAAACGGATGCCACCCAAGATGCCAGCATCGATAAAACGCTGCAGCAAGGCATCGACATCGCCATCGTAACGAACAAAGAACTCGTTGAAGAACGGCTGGTCATAAACCAGTGTGAAACGACCTGTCTTCACCAACTCGTCGCACAGGTAGTGAGCGCCGGCATACGACAGCTCGGCAGCCTCTTTTACACCCTGCTTGCCCAATAGCGACATGTAAACCGTCACCCACAAAGCCATGAGCGACTGGTTGGAACAGATGTTGCTAGTGGCTTTCTGACGACGGATGTGCTGTTCGCGAGCTTGCAGCGTCAGGACAAAGGCACGCTGATTGCGGTTGTCCTTCGTCATACCGACAATACGGCCGGGCATCTTGCGGATGAGCTTCTCAGTACAGCACATATATCCCACGTAAGGACCGCCAAACGCCATCGGGATGCCCAGCGACTGACCATCGCCAACAGCAATGTCGGCACCCCACTCGCCAGGAGTCTTCAACAGGGCAAGGTCGGCAGCGACGCTATTCATGACGAAGAGCGCCTTCTGTTCATGGCAGGCATCGGCAAAACCCGTGAAGTCTTCGATGATGCCAAAGACGTTGGGCTGCTGTACGATTACGCCAGCCACGCCGCCCTTGGCAAGTTCGGCTTTGATGTCGTCGAGACTGGTGATGCCGTTTCTTACAGGCAATGTCGTAAGCTCAATGTCCTGATGAAGTGCGTAGTGCTGCAACACCTCAATGGTCTTGGGATTCATAGCACCAGACAGCAGCACGCGACGGGCTTTCTTGCTGGCGGCAACAGCCATCAGCATCGCCTCGGCACACGACGTCGTACCATCGTACATAGAGGCATTGGAGACATCCATGCCTGTCAGTTCAGCCATCATCGACTGATACTCGAAGATGTAGTGCAGAGTGCCCTGCGATATCTCTGCCTGATATGGGGTATAGCTGGTGAGGAACTCAGAACGCTGCAACAGCTGCGGAATGGCTGACGGCGTGTAGTGGTCGTAGACGCCAAAGCCCGCAAAACACGTGAGCTGTCGGTTCTGACTGCCCAGCATGTTGAAAGCCTTGCGGATTTCGACCTCGCTCATCGCCTCCGGCAGTTGATAGTCATGACGGAAACGGATGGCCTCAGGGATGTCAGCATAGAGAGCATCGAGGGAATCGATGCCTACGGTATGCAGCATCGTCTGCAGGTCTTCCTCTGTATGGGGGAAGTATTTAAACATAGTTATCGATATTGCAATGTAACGATATTCCGAAAAAGACTACTTCTCGCAGAAGGCTGCGTAAGCCTTGGCATCCATGAGGTTGTCGAGTTCGCTCTTGTCAGACAGTTCCACCTTGATAATCCAATTCTCGTAGGCATCCTGATTGATGAGCTCAGGCTCGTCTTCCAATGCCTCGTTGACCTCGATGACGACACCTGTCACTGGAGCTATCAGGTCGCTGGCAGCCTTCACACTCTCAACGGCGCCAAACTCCTCGCCTGCTGACACTTCATCGTCAACATCGGGCATATCGACATACACCACATTGCCAAGGGCATGCTGCGCATAGTCGGAGATACCGATGAAACCTACATTACCTTCTACCTTTACATACTCGTGTGACTCACTATAATAGAGTCCTTCCATTACTTTTGCCATAATATCAAATCTTTAAATATTAATTTTTAATCTTTCATCTACTTCTTGTAGTGCTTATCGTAGAAACGCTTCCGACAGACAACGCCTGGGAAGGTCTTCTTACGAATCTGAATCTCGACAGGTGTATCCATCGCGGCATACTGCGCATCGACGAGTGCCATACAGACGCTCTTATCGGTGGAAATGGAATGATAGCCTGTGGTAACTTCACCAATGACGGCACCGTCTTTCAGCACCGCATAGCCATGACGAGGAATGGCCTTGTCGTGCAACTCAATACCCACCAGTTTCTTCTGGGGCCCCTCAGCCTTCTGCTTGGCTAAAGCCTCACGACCGATAAACTCCTCTTTATCCAATTTAACAAACATGCCCAGTCCTGCCATGATGGGGGTAATGTCGGCAGACAACTCGTCACCGTATAGCGGCAATCCTACCTCGAAGCGCAAGGTGTCGCGACAGCCTAAGCCACAGGGCTTGCAACGACCACTGGCAATCAACTTATCCCAGCAAGCATTGATGAATGCGGCATCGGCATAAATCTCGAAGCCGTCCTCGCCAGTATAACCTGTACGGCTGACGAGCACATTGTCTATCTGCTTGAAGGTGTAGAACACAAGATCTTTACATGACAGACCGAGCACCTCGTCCATAATGGTCTCGGACAGTGGACCCTGAACAGCCAACTCGCCATAGCTGTCGCTCTGATTCTCTAACGTTACGGCATAGTTTTTTGCTTGTTGCTGTATCCATGCCCAGTCTTTGTCAATATTAGAGGCGTTAATGACAAGGAAGAAGCAATCGTCAGCCTTCTTATAGACCAAGAGGTCATCGACCACGCCGCCGTCTTCATAGCACATCATGCCATAGAGTATCTGGCCTGCAGATATTTTGCTAATATCGTTGGTGAAGATATGATTGACATAGCGTTCGGCTTCTGCACCGCTGACGAGGACCTCGCCCATGTGACTGACATCGAAGACGCCACAGGCTTGGCGAACGGCCTGGTGTTCATCAACGATGCCACTATACTGAATCGGCATGTCGAAGCCGCCGAAAGGTGATATCAACGCCCCTAGGGCTACGTGTTTCTCATAGAGACAAGTGTGTTTGTTGGATTGTTCCATTGTGCTTATATATTATAATAGGTGTATGAATTCTTCACGTTGATAAGTCTCCTCTATCTGCGCTATCGCTTCTACGGCGGAGGGTGAAAGCTGTAGTGTGTCGTCGCATAATGTCTGGCGAATGAAAGTCTTTAACTCATCCAACGACAGGGAGACATGGTCTTTGAGCAGCGTGATGCGCTGGCTGACACTTTGGATGCCCTTGGACTGCAGTTTCTTCTGACCAGGTGTGATGGCATGAAGCATATGCTCCATATTGGTATCGTAGAGTAAGGTCCCGTGAACGATGCTACGGCCTGGAAGATGATAAGAGGCTGTGCCACTCACCTTCCGGTCACCTATCATCACGTCGTTATGACTGGTGCCAACAGCGTTGACTCCCAGTTTTCTCAGCACCAACAGTTCCATGTTGATGAAGCGATTGAAGGCAAAGCCCACATTGTCTTCATCGGTTATAAAGGAGAGCATCAGGTTTGACTCGTCGGCATAGACACAGCCTCCCCCACTCTTCCGACGGTACAACTGGATGCCATGCTGCCGGCAGTAGGAGACATTCACTTCCGACTCCAACTGCTGGTTACGGCCAAAGATGACGCTGGGAGCTACCTGCCACATAAAAAAAGCATCGCCATGAACTAACTGCCTTGCCACATACTCCTCCATAGCCAGGAAAAACGAGAGTTTCCTGGGTGTTAGCGTCTCTGGCAATTCAATGTAATGCATAGATTAGACTGGGGGTTGTTTTTCTTTTGTGCAAATTTATAAAGATTTTATGTAATGAGCAAGTATTTTCGATTTTATTTTGCAGTTTGACCAAAAACAACTATCTTTGCACCCGCAATAAGACCTTATTATAATATAATAGAAGCACAAAACATGGGCCTTCTAACCCAAATACAATATCCTTCCGACCTGCGCAAACTGAGCGTTGACCAGCTCCCGGAAGTCTGTGAGGAGCTACGAGAAGACATCGTCAAAGAGCTTTCCGTCAATCCTGGCCATCTGGCATCAAGCCTCGGTGTGGCTGAGATTACGGTAGCATTGCACTATGTCTTCGACACACCCGAAGACCGCATTGTGTGGGACGTCGGACATCAGGCCTACGGGCACAAGATTCTGACCGGACGCCGTGAGAAGTTCTGCACCAACCGCAAACTGGGTGGCATCCGACCTTTCCCCTCACCGGAAGAAAGTGAATACGACACTTTCATGTGCGGACATGCCAGCAACAGCATCTCGGCTGCACTCGGTATGGCTGTCGCTGCTAAGTCTGAAGGCAAAAACCGACACGTCGTAGCAGTGATTGGCGATGGGGCAATGTCGGGCGGTCTGGCTTTTGAAGGACTGAATAACGTGTCGTCAACGCCAAACGACATGCTGATTATTCTGAACGACAACAACATGTCTATTGACCGTGCAGTTGGCGGCATGCAGGAATACCTGCTCTCGCTGAGTACGAATGAGACATATAACGCACTGCGCTTTAAGGTTTCACGCTGGTTACACAAGTTCGGATTGTTGAGCGACGAACGCCGAAAGGGACTCATCCGTCTGTCAAATGCCATCAAGTCAGCCATCTCACACCAGCAGAACATGTTCGAGGGCATGGACATTCGTTACTTCGGACCCTTTAATGGACACAATGTCAAGGAACTGGTGCGCATCATGCGGCAACTGAAGGACATGAAAGGACCTAAGTTGCTTCACCTACATACACAAAAAGGACATGGCTACGCCCCTGCTGAAAAAGATGTCACCATTTGGCACGCTCCTGGGAAGTTTGATGCAGAGACAGGCGAAAGATTGGTGAAGGACACTACCAACAAACCTCCGCGCTTTCAGGATGTCTTTGGCGAGACCCTGCTGGAGCTGGCGCGAAAGAACGAGAAAATCGTCGGTGTAACACCTGCCATGCCTACGGGTTGCTCTATGAGCATCATGATGAAGGAACTGCCTGAACGCACCTTCGACGTGGGAATTGCCGAAGGACATGCTGTCACTTTCTCTGGCGGCATGGCGAAAGACGGATTGCAGCCTTTCTGTAATATCTATAGCGCTTTTGCACAACGTGCCTACGACAACATCATTCACGACATTGCCTTGCTGCGATTGAATGTGGTACTATGCCTGGACCGTGCTGGACTGGTAGGTGAAGACGGACCGACACACCATGGAGCTTTCGACATGGCTGCATTAAGAGTGGTTCCTAACCTGACCATTGCCTCTCCCATGGACGAACGAGAACTCAGAAAACTGATGTATACGGCACAACTGCCGAACAAAGGACCTTTCGTCATACGCTATCCTCGAGGCAACGGCTCAGTGATAGACTGGCGCTGTCCGCTGGAAGAGATACCTGTAGGAAAGGGGCGCAAACTGCAAGAAGGCACTGACGTGGCAGTCATCACCATTGGGCCCATCGGCATACAGGCTGCAGAAGCCATTGCAGAGGTGGAAAGCAGCTTTTCCAGTGGCGATACTACAACAGACACCCATAAAGTGGCACACTATGACCTGCGGTTCTTAAAACCACTGGATGAGGACATGCTGCACGACATCGGCACGAGGTTTAAGAAGATTATCACTATTGAAGACGGCGTTCGTCTCGGCGGCATGGGTTCTGCTGTGATGGAGTGGATGGAAGATCATGGTTACCACCCGACAATATGCCGGCTCGGACTGCCTGACCACTTTGTGGAACACGGCACGGTTGCACAGTTGCAAGCCATCGTAGGCATTGACAAGGAATGTATTAAGAAAACGATACAAGAACTATTATGAAGATTATCATCGGCGGAGCAGGAGCAGTAGGTCAACATCTGGCTCGGCTGCTGTCAAAGGATCACCACGACTGTGTGCTTATTGACGAGTATACAGACCGACTAGAAGGACTTGAAAGCCGTTACGACATCATGACGCTGCAAGGATCTGCTACCAGTATCCACACACTAAAAGAGGCTGGAGCAGAGAATGCCGACCTTTTTGTCGGCGTGATGACCAACGAGAGCCGCAACATGAACGCCTGCATGATAGCGCATAACTTAGGAGCAAAGAAAACGGTTGCACGTATCGACAACATTGAATACATGGACCCCTCGCTAAAGCCGTTCTTCGAGAAGATGGGTATTAACTCGCTCATCTACCCTGAGGTACTCGCTGCCATTGACATCGTCAGCGGACTGAAGATGTCATGGGCACGCCAGCGACTGGACATCCACGGAGGTGCCCTCATCCTACTGGGAATTAAACTGCGAGATACCTGTGAGATTCTGAACCAACCCCTCCGAGAGCTCTGCGGACCAGATGACCCCTATCACATCGTGGCTATCAAACGAGGGGACGAGACACTAATACCTGGCGGTAATGACGAGTTGCGCATTAACGATATTGCCTACTTCATGACGACACGCGAATACATACCCTATATTCGAAAGATTAGTGGTAAAGAACACTATGCCGACGTTAAGAACGTCATCATCATGGGGGGTGGGAAAACCAGTGTTCGCGTGGCACTGACAGCACCTGAATACATGAACCTCAAGATTATTGAGGCTGACGAACAACGCTGCGAAAAACTGAACGAACTGCTGAATGACGTCGATACCATGGTGATTCATGGCGACGGACGCGACTTAGGACTGCTACAAGAAGAAGGCATCCAGAACACACAGGCTTTCGTCGCGCTGACGGGCAATGCTGAAACGAATATCCTGGCATGTCTGACTGCTAAGCGATTGGGGGTCAGAAAGACGGTTGCAATGGTGGAGAACTTAGATTACATTGACATGGCTGAGAGTCTGGACATTGGAACCATCATCAACAAGAAAACGCTTGCTGCCAGCCACATCTATCAGATGATGCTTGACGCCAACGTCAGCAACGTTCGCTCGCTGATGATGGTTGACTCTGACGTAGCTGAGTTCGTTGCTGCTGAAGGCTCCAAAGTGACAAAGAAAGCCGTCAAGGACCTGGGGCTGCCATTTGGCGTTGCCATTGGTGGACTGGTACGAGGAGAACAGGGCATCCTTGTCAATGGTAACACGCGTATTGAAGCCGGCGATTCTGTCATGGTATTCTGCCATGAACAGAATCTTAAGAAAATGGAGAAATACTTCAAGGCTGACACCCTGTGGTGATAGGTCCATCCTAACGCAAACCTTTCATATTTCTTTAGATGATTAACTACAGGCTGATATACAAAATTCTGGGCTCGCTGCAATTCCTGCTGGGCATCTTGCTCCTTGGATGTACGGGCATCTCGTTCTGCTATAAGGAGGACGACATGCTGGCATTTCTCATATCAGCCATCCTGACCTTCTCAAGTGGTTTTGTACTGAAATACTGGGGACGTGACGCCGATAACAACTTGAATCGTCGTGACTCTTATCTATTGGTTACTGTTACTTGGCTTATCTTCAGTCTTTTTGGTATGTTGCCGTTTATCATTAGCGGATACATCACGAACCTTACCGACGCTTTCTTTGAAACGATGTCGGGATTTACGACTACAGGCGCTACCATTCTTGATGATGTCGAGTGGCTACCCCACGCCACCCTGTTCTGGCGAACACAGACCCAATGGCTAGGCGGCTTGGGAATCGTATTCTTCACCATTGCTATACTGCCATCAATGGTTGGAAACGGCTCTGTGAAAGTATTTGCCGCTGAAGCCACAGGACCGTTACGTACAAAGATGCATCCAAGACTGTCGACTATGGCCAAGTGGATATGGACTGTCTACCTGACTCTGACTGTAGCCTGTGTCTTGTCTTATTATGCTGCTGGCATGGGATGGTTTGACAGCATTAACTACGCAATGACGACGACGGCCACAGGAGGTTTCGCTACCCACAATGACTCTACGGCCTTCTTCCAGTCTCCCACCATTGAATATATCAGCATCCTGTTCCAGTTCCTGGCAGGTATAAACTTTATGATGCTCTATGTAAGTGTTTTCCGTCTAAAGCCTGGTTCACTACTGAAAAGTTCAGAGTTCAAAGCTTATATCATCATTATTCTAATTAGTACGCTCTGGATAGGATACCTGCTGATGACTCGTAATGGATACGGTCTGGAACGGGCTTTCCGCTCGTCACTCTTCCAGGTGGTGTCATTCATTACCACAACGGGACTTTTCAATGACGATGCTGCGATGTGGCCACACATTACATGGGTGATTCTGGGCTGTCTGATGTTTGTGGGTGCCTGCTCAGGCAGCACGACAGGAGGATTCAAATGTGTACGTCTGGTCATGGTTGTCAAGGTGTTGCGTAATGAATTTCATAAACTAGTGCATCCTAATGCCGTACTGCCCGTCAAGGTCAACGGTATGCCCGTTCCACGCTCACAACTGTCAACACTTCTGGCTTTCTTTGCCATCTTTACCCTTATGATACTCCTGACTGCCACATTGATGATAGCCTCGGACATTGACAACACCAACGCTATTACTATTGCGCTGAGTTGCATCAGCAACGTAGGTCCGACTCTTGGCACGCAAATAGGACCAGAAATGTCTTGGAGCGAATTACCTGAACACGTCAAGTGGCTCTGTTCTTTCCTTATGCTTGTTGGTCGTCTGGAGATTATGTCCGTCTTGGTTCTCTTCACCCGCGGTTTTTGGAAAGACAATTAAAAACGGATTGAAAGCTGTTGCTCTCAATCCGTCATCTTATTGTTACTGTAATACTTGTTTCTTTACTTTATGACACCGTAGTTGTACATGCGGGCCATGTTTTTACAATACTCATAGTAGGTATTGCTGTTCTTCCATTTGTTAATTAACTTTTTCATCATCTTGTTTCCTTTCTTTTAAAAAGTCTTACACTTTCTTATTATCCTAAATGCGATGCAAAGGTAGTGAGTTTTAACCTGTCGTACAAGAGAAAAAAGAGATTGTTTGCGCAAACAACCACTTTTTTGACCTGTATCAAGATTGAACAAGAACAACCAAAACATACTAAACAGCTACTCAAACGAGTATTTATTGCACAAAACCGACAATATGTGCACGTTTCGTGCCGTTTTGTGCACTTTTTATCCTTTTTACTTTGCCAAGTGGTAAAAAAGCACTACCTTTGCAGCCGAATTTCGAAATATCATTATTATACATTATTAATAATATGGCTTTAAAGATTGTTGTGCTGGCCAAACAAGTGCCAGACACCCGTAATGTGGGTAAGGATGCCATGACTGCAGAAGGCACCGTAAACCGTGCCGCCCTACCCGCCATCTTCAATCCAGAAGATTTGAATGCCTTGGAACAGGCCCTTCGTCTGAAGGAGCAAAATCCAGGCTCTACAGTAGGAATCCTGACGATGGGCCCTCCACGCGCTGGCGAGATTATCCGTCAGGGACTTTATCGCGGTGCCGATACCGGTTGGTTGCTCACCGACCGTCTGTTCGCAGGTGCTGACACCCTCGCTACTTCTTACGCTTTGGCTACTGCCATAAAGAAGATTGGCAATGTGGATATCGTTATTGGTGGTCGTCAGGCTATTGATGGCGATACCGCTCAAGTTGGTCCTCAGGTGGCTCAGAAATTAGGACTAAACCAAGTGACTTACGCCGAAGAGGTGATGAGTGTAAAGGATGGAAAGGCTACCATCAAGCGCGTCATTGACGGTGGTGTGGAGACCGTGGAGGCTCCCCTGCCTGTTGTAATTACTGTCAACGGCAGTGCTGCTCCCTGCCGTCCTCAGAATGCCAAACTGGTGATGAAGTACAAGCGTGCCACCTGTCCTTTGGAGCGTCCCGCAGAAGGCACACCTTACGACAACCTCTATGTGGAGCGTCCTTACCTGACGCTCAACCAGTGGAGTGTAGCCGACGTGGATGGCGATGCAAGCCAGTGTGGTCTGAGCGGTTCGCCTACGAAGGTGAAGGCTATCAAGAACATCGTATTCCAAGCTAAGGAGTCGAAAACTTTGACGGCTTCTGATGCTGATGTCGAGGGAATGATCAAAGAATTGTTGGAAGAGAAAATCATTGGATAAGAGATATGAACAACGTATTTGTATATTGCGAGATAGAAGGCACATTGGTGCAGGAAGTATCTCAGGAGTTGCTGACCAAGGGTCGCAAACTCGCCAATGAACTGGGCGTAGAACTCCATGCCGTCGTTGCCGGTACTGGCATCAAGGGCAAGGTGGAAGATCAGATCCTGCCCTACGGTGTTGACAAGTTGTTTGTCTTCGACGGCGAGGGTCTGTTCCCATATACTTCGGCTCCCCATACCGACATCTTGGTAAACCTCTTCAAAGAAGAGCAACCGCAAATATGCCTGATGGGAGCTACCGTCATCGGTCGCGACCTCGGTCCACGTGTCAGTTCATCGTTGACCAGTGGCCTGACTGCTGACTGCACCGAACTGGAGATTGGTCCTTACGAGGACAAGAAGGAGGGTAAAGTGTATGAGAACTTGCTCTATCAGATTCGTCCCGCTTTTGGTGGTAACATTGTAGCTACAATTGTAAATCCCGACCATCGTCCCCAGATGGCTACCGTTCGCTCTGGCGTGATGCAGAAGGCTATCTATGATGGTGACTGCAAGAAGGAGGTTGTATATCCTGAGGTTAGCAAGTATGTAAGCCCTGAGGCTTTCGTGGTGAAGGTACTTGACCACCATGTGCAGGCTGCCAAGCACAACCTGAAGGGTGCGCCCATCGTGGTGGCTGGTGGTTACGGCATGGGGTCGAAGGAGAACTTCGACATGCTGTTCCAGTTGGCTAAGGTGCTTCATGGTGAGGTAGGCGGAAGCCGCGCCGCTGTGGATGCAGGCTGGCTCGACCACGACCGTCAGATTGGTCAGACGGGTGTCACCGTTCATCCGAAGGTCTACATCGCCTGTGGTATCTCTGGTCAGATTCAGCATATCGCCGGCATGCAGGACTCTGGTATCATCATCTCTATCAACAGCGATCCCGATGCTCCCATCAACAAGATCGCTGACTATGTCATTGTTGGTACTGTGGAAGAAGTGGTTCCGAAGCTGATTAAATACTACAAGCAAAACAGCAAATAGTAAATTGTAAATTGTCAAATTGTAAATTAAAATGGCAAACTATTATAGCGATCATCCTGAGATCGGGTTCTACTTGAACCACCCCCTGATGGCTCGTATCGTCGAGCTGAAGGAAAAAGGTTTCGCTGATGCGAAAGAATATGACTATGCTCCCGTTGACCTTGGCGATGCCATCGAGAACTACAAGCAAATTCTCGACATCACTGGTGACGTGGCTGCTAACATTATTGCTCCGAACTCGGAGGACGTAGACCTGGAAGGGCCGCACCTTGAGAACGGACGCATGATTTATGCCTCTAAGACTTATGAGAACCTCGACGCTACGCGCAAGGCCGGGCTGTGGGGTGTTTCTATGCCCCGCCGTTATGGTGGTCTGAACCTGCCTAACGCTGTATTCTCGATGCTGTCGGAGATGATTTCCGCTGCCGATGCTGGCTTCCAGAACATCTGGAGTCTGCAGAGTTGTATCGACACGCTGTATGAGTTCGGTTCAGAGGAACAGCGCCAGAAGTACATCCCCCGCGTCTGCGCTGGTGAGGGTATGTCTATGGACCTGACTGAGCCTGATGCCGGCTCTGACCTGCAGCGCGTGATGCTGAAGGCCACCTTCGACGAGAAGGAGAACTGCTGGCGTCTGAACGGCGTAAAGCGTTTCATCACGAATGGCGACTCTGACATCCACCTCGTACTAGCCCGCTCTGAAGAGGGCACCAAGGACGGACGCGGCTTGTCGATGTTCATCTATGACAAGCGACAAGGCGGTGTTGACGTTCGTCACATAGAGCACAAACTCGGTATTCATGGCTCACCTACCTGTGAGTTGACCTATAAGAATGCGAAGGCAGAACTCTGCGGCTCTACCCGTATGGGTCTTATCAAGTACGTAATGGCGCTGATGAATGGTGCACGTCTGGGCATCGCCGCACAGTCAGTAGGTGTCGAACAGGAGGCTTACAACGAGGCATTGGCTTATGCTAAGGAGCGTCAACAGTTTGGTGAGGCTATTATTAACTTCCCTGCTGTCTACGACATGCTCTCTCGCATGAAAGCAAAACTGGATGCCGGTCGCTCGCTGCTGTATGAAACTGCCTGCTATGTGGATGTCTACAAGTGTCTTGAGGACATTGAGCGCGACCGCAAGCTGGAACCCGAGGAGAAGCAGGAGCTGAAGAAGTACCAGCGCTTAGCTGATGCCTTCACGCCACTTGCCAAGGGAATGAACTCAGAATATGCTAACCAGAATGCTTACGATGCCATCTCGGTACACGGTGGTTCCGGCTTTATCATGGAATATAAGAGTCAGCGTCTGTTCCGCGATGCACGCATTTTCTCCATCTACGAGGGCACAACGCAGCTACAGGTTGTTGCTGCCATCCGCTATATCTCTAACGGCACGATGTTGCAGAACATCAAGGACATGTTGGCCGGCCTTCCCACGAATGCCGATGCTGCTTTGAAAGCTCGCGTTGAGAAGCTGCTTCCAGTCTATGAGGATGCACTGAACTACGCCAAGGGGTTAGACAATCAGGATGCCTTCGACTTCCTGGCTCGTCGGTTGTACGACATGACTGCGGAATTGGTGATGTCACTACTCATCATCCGCGATGCAGCCACCTGTCCAGAACTTTTCCAGAAGAGCGCCCAGGTGTATGTTCGCATGACAGAAGAGGATGTCTGCGGCAAGTCTGCCTACATCAAGGCTTTCAAGGCTGAAGACTTGGAGAGTTTCAAGGCATAAGCTGAAGATTAGGAAAGTTTCAAAGCTTAAGCTGAATAATACGAAAAAGGCTCCCCCGTCCATGAATGAAGGACTGGGGAGCCTTCCTTTTTATAGTTCGGGTTCACTAATTTCTTGTCCGCGGCAGAAGCGGTGTAGTATCTGGCGGTCGTCGCCTACATAGATGAAACGCTCCAATCGGTGTACTAACGAATATTCGTCTGGATAGAGTACGCTGTCGTCAATGACCAGTGCATCGAAGTCATAACCCGGTTCAAAGCTGCCCACCTTTCCGAAGAACGAGCCCGCCGACTTGGTAGCAATCCAGAAGGCCTCTGGCAATGTCAGGAACTTGCGGTCGTGGTTGTGTTGGTAGTGCATCTTGCTAACTTGGATGGCATACACCAGCATGCGGAACATGTTCAGGTCGTGGCCTCCGCTGATGTCGCTGCCCAAGCCTATGCGTAGTCCCTCGTCCAGGAAGGTACGCACAGGTGCCAAGCCCGACGAGAGGTTGAAGTTCGACGTCGGACAATGTGCCACCATGACGCCATTACGCTTCATCATCTCCAGCTCTTCACCCGATGTCCACACACAGTGTGCCATAATGGTCGGAGTCTGTCCGAAGAGGCCGTAGCGGTTATACGCATCACCGTAGCACGTACTTTCCTTCTCAAGGTCATGCACCCACGCTATCTCAGAGATATTCTCCGACAGGTGCGACTGTACTGGCAACAGGTATTTCTGCGCCAGTTCTCCGCAGGCTTTGAGCAAATCGGGGGTACACGAGGGCACAAACCGCGGGGTAATGATTGGACGTACAAGTCCGTTAGGGTCGCTGAATTCTTCTATCAGTTGCTCATAGCCGCTGACGGCAGCAGTAGCATCTTCACATAACGACTCTGGACAATTGCGGTTCATGGCGACCTTACCCACCAACGCGCCCATACCTGCCTTTTGATATAGCCTCATCAAAAGCCGCGTACTTTCAGTATGCACGGTGCCGAAGACGACGCTACGCATGGTGCCGAAGAGCCACTGCGTATGCAGAAAACGTCGATACATGCGGTCGGCATATGCAATGTCCGAATACTTAGACTCCTCGGGGAATGTATAGTTCTGCAACCACGGCAGCAACTCCAGGTCCATCGCCACGCCCTGGTTGTGAACCTGAGGCGCATGGACGTGCATGTCGTTCATTGCTGGAATCAGCAACTTATTGCCGAAGTCGATGACCTCGGAATTCTCACATCCCAATGCTTTCAGATTGTCTGCAACACCCAGTACACGACCATCCTCCACGGCAATGTAGCCATTCTCAAACACTTCAAATGCGTCCTTCTCTGGTGTAAAAAGGATATGCGCCTTATAAACTCTTTTCATAGTATCAATGGTTATTATCTGTTGGTTATCGAATGCAAAGATAACTATTTTCTTGTAAAAATACTATTTTTTCTCATCTTTTCATCTTAATTTTTCATCTTTCATCTTTCATCTTTAATTTTTTTTTGTATCTTTGCACTCGAATCATTCTTTAATAACCACAATACTATGGAACATCAATTGCTAATCAACACCTGTGGTTGGATAGCTACCTTCGGACTCATCTTCGGATATCTGCCGCAAGCCATCCAAACCATTCGAACACGCAACACCGACGGTATTTCGCTTCCTGGCTTCATCTCTATGGCAATCGGATGCGCTGCCTTCGTGGTGCAGGGTGCACTTCTTGGTAACTGGTACCTGTTCACCACCAACCTCATCACCTGCACGTGCAGCGTCATCATCTTTGCTATCAAGATGTATAACGACTACTTCAAGAAATCCTGAAGCCGTCGCTTTCGTTGCGTTAAAACTGCTCACGAAGTACCTTCTCGACCACCTGCGGGAAATATTTCATTTCCAGCTGGTGCTCCTTTGCTGCTATATCCTCTACCGTGTCGTTAGGCGACAAGGCACACCTATATTGGGCAATAATCTCGCCAGCATCACAGACAGGCGTGACATAGTGCACCGTCATCCCCGTCTCACACTCGCCAGCAGCCTTCACGGCTTCGTGCACATGATGACCCCACATGCCCTTTCCTCCATACTTGGGCAACAAGGCTGGATGAATATTGACGATGCGTCGTGGAAAAGACCGAATAAGGAAATCAGGTATCAACGGCAGGAAACCTGCCAACACAATGAAATCAACGCTATATTGGCGTAGCAGCGGTAGCATCACCGACTCGTCGTTCAGCTGTGCCTTCGGAGTCACGGCAGTGGGTATCCCCAGCTTTTCAGCACGTACAAGCCCGTAGGCATCGGCTTTGTTGCTTACCACCAAGACACAATGTACCGTCTCCGAATGCTCGAAGTAGCGGATAAGATTCTCACAGTTGGTGCCGTTTCCCGACACAAAAATGGCAATGTTTACTTGCTTCATGACTTCTAATCGTTTGTTTGTTTATGTGTTGAGTTTTTCAAATAGCTTACTCACTAAACGCGGTACAGCATAATGGTCGACATCCTCTTCTCTAATCCAGAAATAGTCATCGGGCAGGTGTGGGCACGCATTGGCGGTCCACAACCAGAAGTCAGCATAGAGTACCTGGTGCGTCAGCACGTGTTTCACGTTTGACGTGATGAGTAAGAGGTCAGGGGGACATGATGACGCATTGTCAAGTGCTCCAAGCATGTCTCTCAGGTCGTATTCTTCTGCTTCGGGTTCTAATATCAATGGCTCGTAGAGCCCCTGCCAGATGTCGCCCGCAGTCCGACGATGGATAGCAGTCTGACCGTTATACCTTATATATACATATACCAGATGTCGTTCCTTTACCTTCAACTTGCGCTCCTTGACGGGCAGCTGCGTCACCCTACCCTCACGCAGTGCTATACACGTCTCAATCAAAGGGCACAAGTCACATCGGGGCGCGGCGGGCGTACACTGCAGTGCGCCGAAATCCATCATTCCTTGATTGAATGCAGCAGCCTCGCCTGTTGGCAGCAGACTTTGCGCCAGGACTGAAAACTCTTTTTTGCCTGCTGCGGTGTTGATGGGTGTACTGATTCCGAAGTGCCGACTGAGCACGCGATAGACGTTGCCGTCAACGACAGCAACGGGCAGATTGAAGGCGATGCTCCCAATGGCAGCGGCGGTATAGTCACCAACGCCCTTCAGGCTCCTGATGGCTTCATAAGTTCTGGGGAAACCGCCCATATTTACTACCTGTTGGGCGGCTTGGTGCAGATTGCGCGCTCGGCTGTAATATCCCAGCCCCTGCCACTGGCGCAGCACTTCATCCTCAGAAGCTGCTGCCAAGGCGTCTACCGTGGCCCACCGCCGCATGAAGCGTTCCCAGTATGGACGTCCCTGGTCTATGCGCGTCTGTTGCATGATTATCTCTGACACCCAGATGGCATAGGGGTCGTGCGTTTCCCGCCAAGGCAACTCACGTCCATTCTCACGAAACCAGCAGATTATCGTACTTGCAAAACTCATTCGCACAACACTTTACACACACGGTCCTGAAAGGCTTTGGCAGTCTGATTGCGCAGAACCCCTTGGTTGATGATGCAAAAGGCGAGCTCATGCCCGTTTACTGCAGTGCAGTAACCCGCCAAAGACGAAATGCCCGTCAGCGTACCCGTCTTTGCACGTACATTGCCCTCGGCAGCCGTCTTACGCATGCGTTTCTCCAGCGTTCCATCTATACCGGCAACAGGTAGTGAAGGCAGCAGATGGCTGTATATGCGTTTGTTGCGCCAGGCATACCGCAGGAGTCTGACCAGCAGTTCTGCGCTGACGTAATTGTATAACGAGAGACCGGAACCGTCAGCAATACGATAGGAGTTTTCATCAAGTCCGACGTTGCGTATAAGTCTTTTGACAGCTGTACGCGCATCGGCAGCTTTGGCAGTACGATGTTCAGCAATAGCCTTGGCTATCTGATAGAACAAGGCCTCTGCGTAGAAGTTGTCACTCTTCTTCATCATGCGTAGCAACAACTCATCAATGTTGTGACTGCGAACAGCCATGAGCGCCGCTGTATCAGGGCACCGCCACTCGCCAGTCCTGACGTCTTGCATCACAATGCTGTCGCGGGTCATTGCCTTAACAAGCTGCTCGATGAAGACGTCACGTCTTCCGACAGACAAGGCGTTAAGTCGTGGATTATCATCGTCCCAGCACCATCCTTCTCCATACTCCAGTGCCTCTTTCATGGAGTTGTCTGCATAAATATTTCCCTGCAGCGTGTCGATGCCGAGGCGATGGATATTTTGGGCGAAAGCAACAAGATCCGTATCGTCAACCATGGGGTCGAATCCTCCCACGCAATAGATATCTCCCACGAGTTTTCCTTCGGCGATGTCGCCAGTATAGTATAGCCTTGTCTTTAATTGGTAGTCGCCACTCAGATAGTCGAGTGCCGTTATGGCTGTTATTAGCTTCATGGTCGATGCAGGTCGCAGCAGTTGTCGGGCGTTGCGTTCATATAACATCTGGTCGTCGGTGAGGTCGTAGACCATCAGTCCAACCTGTGACACCTCAAACATAGGGTGTTGCAGCAACGAGTCTAGCTTGACATGCAGGCTGTCTTGTGCCCATCCGGCGGTGCAGAGACAGTATAATACAAATAAAATTGCACATTTCTTCATAATCGCTTGCAAAGTTACAAAATTTATTTGTACTTTTGCAAGCGATAAAGCAAAAACCATGGTTTATAAATACGATTTTCTCATTATAGGTGCTGGCGTTGCGGGCATGAGTTATGCCTTGAAGGTGGCTCGTGCCAAGAAGGGCAAGATTTGTATGATTTGCAAGACTTCCCTTGACGAGGCCAACACCTCGTTTGCTCAGGGCGGTGTAGCCTCTGTTACCAACCTAAAGGTCGACACTTTCGACAAGCACATTGCCGACACGCTGATAGCAGGCGACTACATCAGTGACCGAAAAGCTGTCGAACAGGTCGTCCGCATGGCGCCGGAGCAGATCAATGAACTGGTGCAGTGGGGTGTAAACTTCGACAAGAAGGAAGACGGTCAGTTTGACCTGCATCGCGAAGGCGGTCACTCTGAGTTCCGCATTCTGCATCATGCTGACGACACCGGAGCCGAGATTCAACGAGGTCTGATGGCGGCAGTGCGTCAATGTCCTGATATCGACATCAAGGAGAACCACTTTGCCGTTGAAATCATCACGCAACACCATCTTGGCGTTCGTGTCACACGTCGTTCTCCCAATATTCAGTGCTATGGAGCCTATGTGCTGAACCCCCGGCAAAGGGTGGATACCTATTTAGCCAAATGCACGGTGATGTGTACGGGTGGCTGTGGTGCTGTATATCTGACTACATCAAATCCCGTCATCGCTACGGGCGACGGCATAGCAATGGTCTATCGTGCCAAAGGTACCGTTGCCGACATGGAGTTCGTACAGTTTCATCCCACGGTGCTGCACAACCCCCAAGAGACTCACCCCGCTTTTCTCATCACAGAAGCCATGCGCGGTTACGGTGGTATTCTGAAGTTGCCTAATGGTAAGACTTTTATGGAGAAATATGACGAGCGTCTGTCGTTAGCCCCCCGTGACATCGTAGCGCGAGCCATCGACAAGGAGATGAAGATTCATGGTCTCGACCACGTCTGCCTCGATGTCACGCACAAGAATGCCGACGAGACGCGCCGTCACTTCCCCAACATCTACCAGAAGTGTCTGTCTATAGGTATCGACATCACTTCCGACTACATCCCCGTTCGCCCCGCCGCCCACTACATGTGCGGTGGCATCAAGGTCGATTTAAACGGTCAATCTTCCATCAAGGGCCTCTACGCCCTGGGTGAGTGTTCGTGCACCGGACTTCACGGTGGCAACCGTCTAGCCTCCAACTCACTGATAGAAGCAGTGGTATATGCAGAGACGGCAGCCCGTCACTCATTGGAGCACATTGACTTGTACGACTGGAACGACCAAGTACCAGAATGGAACGATGAGGGAACCATGACCAACGAAGAGAAGGTGCTCATTACGCAGAGTGTCAAGGAGGTGAATCAGATTATGTCAAACTACGTAGGCATCGTGCGCAGCGACCTTCGTCTGCACCGTGCCTGGGACCGTCTGGACATGCTTTACGAGGAGACTGAGCGTCTGTTCAAGCGCGTAAAGGCCAGTCGTGACATCTGTGAGCTTCGCAACATGATCAATGTGGGCTATCTTATTACCCGTTGGGCACTGGAGCGCAAGGAGTGTCGCGGTCTGCACTTTACCACGGACTATCCTCCCCATGCCTACGATAAGAAGTAAAATAAAAGCAGAATTGTCCTTGGGTAGCTTTTTACCTTAGGTATTAAAATGAGAATTGTGCGTATATTGAAATATTATTTGTACCTTTGCGCTGTGAAGACTTAAGAATGAAGAGCAGCTGAAACTACGGAATGATATGAAACGCACAATACTTCTAATAACTCTACTCTATAACCTCATTGTATGTACAGCAAGTGGGCAGTCTGCTTACAGCGTTCGCCATTTCACCATACGTGACGGTCTTGCTGCCAACGCCATTGTTGACGTCGAACAAGACCACAAGGGACTAATCTGGATAGCCACGTGGAACGGTCTGTGCTGCTATGACGGCAACAAGGTGAGTACCTTCCGCGGGGAGCAGTGGGGAGAGGAGAATGCGTTGTCGACCTTCCGTCTTTCGGCCATCAAAGCTGACGGTCAGGACAACATCTGGATACGTACCTACGACCGCGAGCTATACCTGTACGATACGCACCAGTGTCGCTTCATTAACATCGGGCGACTGGTGAAGCGGAAGTTCGGACAGGCGGTGAAGCCACGTAACATCTATGTTATGCCCTCGGGGCACGTCTGGATAACGGACGAGCGGGCAGAACTGAACCTGCGCATAGACGAGCGTTACCCCACCGACACGGACCGTATGGAAGTGTGGGGCAAGCGGGGGAAGGCTCTCTACGGAAAGTACATACAGAAGGTGGAAGCTGACGGGCAAGGCCGTGAGTGGATAGTGACGGACCGTGGCATGATGCGCTACGGCAGCAAAGAGGTACGCAAGGGGATTTTCACGAACTATGCCAACGGCGGCAAGCCCGCTGGAAAACCAGCGGGAACGGATGCTGAAGCATACGTGAGAGCAAATGACATAGACAAGTATATGACGGACCGTCAGGGCAACCTATGGTACTGGTCGTCGCACGGGTTGTCACTGGTGAACTTCCACCACTACGACATGCAACTGCTGGCGCTGGAGGCGGGTGTCCAGACTCGCTCGGTGCTATGCCGCCGCGACGGCAGCACATGGGCAGGCACGAAAAACGGCTGCATCGGCATCTATAGTTCCAATGGGCGAATCGCCGGGAACAAGGGAGGGAACGGGAACCTGCGGCTAACGGGGTGGTTGGGGACATCGGGTAAACCGATGTCCACGAAGGTGGTTTTCTCGCAAGGCATCTATTGCATGAAAGAAGACTCCCGCGGCAACGTATGGATAGGTACGAAGGGGCAAGGTCTCTACACGGTATGGAGCGACGGCAGGGCAATGAGTCACTACATGCCCGACGGAAATGACGCTTATTCGCTGAGCAACAAGAACGTCTACGACATTGACGAGGATGAGCAGGGCAACATCTGGATAGCCACCTACGACGGTGGGCTAAACCTCATCAGAGGTGAGAAGACAGGGGTGAGAGGTGAGAAACTACGCTTCATACACAGCGGCAATGAGCTGAAGCAGTATCCACTACAGGAGTTCAGTCGCATTCGTCGCATCAGCCACGACGGGAAGGGCACCATCCTACTGTCGACGACTAATGGTTTGGTGACCTTCAGCAACGCCCATGCGAGAAATCCGCAAGCCATCACATTCCACACCACCCGGCACGAGCAAAGGGACACCACGTCGCTACGCACCAACGACGTGCTACAGACACTGGTATGTGGCGATGGCACCATCTATGTCGTCACCCTGGGCGGTGAGATTCAGCGGATAAAGGACACGAATCTGCTGCAGGACAACCTGCACCTGCAGACAGAGCGCACCATGAATCAGGGAGCAGGCAGTGTGCTGTCGCTCCTGGAAGACAGGCGAGGCAGCATCTGGGTAGTGCGCGAGACGGAGGTGAACAGATACGACCGGAAAACCGGTGAGCTAACGCCCTTTGGTCCCAACAGCATGGGTGAACAGGCCGAGCTGACAGAGGCGCAACCCGCCATGAGCAACGACGGGCATCTGTGGGTGGCTGCCCTGAGCGGTGTACTGACATTCGACGGTCGGTCAATGCGGAAGAGCAACTACCAACCCAACATAGTCTTTACGAGTCTGCGCTATCAAGGTGAGGAAGAGACGCATCCCATCCTGAACCGGCAGACGCTGACCATCGAAAAGGATCAACGTAACATGACCATCTACTTTGCCGCCCTGGACTACGAAGACAACTATCTGATGCAATATGCCTATCGCATTGAGAGAGGTGAGAAGTTGGAGACAAGGGGTGAGAAGGGCTGGAACTACATCGGTCAGCAGCCCGCCATCTCGTTCAGCGAGCTACAACCTGGTCAGTACCGTCTCATCGTCAAGAGTACCAACAGTGATGGTGTATGGACATCGAACGAGACCATGCTCATCCTCAATGTCGTTCCCACCTTCTGGGAGCGCGGCTGGGTGCGTCTCATCGCCATCTTGCTCATCATAGCGCTAGGCACGTGGTTGACGATAACGTATCAGAGTCGTCGACGTCAGGCTCAGGAGCGCGAGCAGCGTCTAGCGAGCATCATGCGGCAATACCGTGATCTGCAGGAACGACTGCGGAATGAGGAGAGGGAGCAGGAAATCACCCCAGCCTCAACAGAGGAGGAGACAGACACTCATGAGAAGCGCATTGAAGAGAGTAGCAGTGTGGTCAGAGAATACCGGCTGTCAGAGCCTCAGATTGTTGACGAAGACGAGGTGATGATGAACCGTCTGATGGTCTTCATCGAGGAGCACATCAACGACGAAGACCTGAAGATTGACGACATGGCGGAGGCAGTAGGTCTGGGGCGCACGGTATTCTACGAGCGCATCAAGCAGCTTGTAGGCGTATCGCCCAGCGACTTTCTGCGTCAGGTTCGCATGCAACGTGCGCAGCAGCTCATTGTGCGCAGCAAGATGACGGTGTCGGAGATAGCTTACTCCATTGGCTTTACCGACCCGAAGTACTTCACCAAGTGCTTCAAGAAGTTGACGGGCATGACGCCATCAGAATACAGAGAAAAAGAGTCCGCAGCCAATTGATTGCGGACTCTTTCATTTTTTCATGCTTCATTATTTCTTGATATACTTGACACCATTCAGCACGTAGACACCCTTGGGCAGGCTGTCGAAACTGCTGGCCGGTCCAACATAGGCACCCATGACGCTATAGATATGGTCGGTCTTCAACAGTTGACGTCCCGTAACGGCAGGAATCTCATCGATGTGCGTCGAGACATAGGTGTCGGAAACCTTGCCAGCCTGTGTAGAGACGGTCTGACGGTACTTGATGTCATCGTCGGCACTAGAGGTAGCAATCTGCAGTTCTGCACTACCCTCAGTACGGAAGGTGTGAGTATCCTCGTCGAAGTAAGAGAAGCCTTCATGAGCCACAGGAATCGTCACCTGAACAGACTGGTTGGCAGGCACGGTTACGCGCTGGAAGCCTACAAGTTTCTTAATGGGACGTCCGACAGTAGATCCAGGGAAGGCAGCATAGACCTGGATAACCTCGTCGCCATCACGACTGCCAGTGTTGGTGACTGTGAGTGTGACATTCTTTGTCTCATCCATGTTGAATGTAGCCGGAATGTTGAAGTCGGAATAGATGAACGTGGTGTAGCTCAGGCCATAACCGAAGGGATACATGGGTTTCTCTGCCTGACACGGATTCTTGGCACCCTTGCCATAATACATATAAGTATAGCCCCAGTCGTCGATGTTATACTCCATCATACCCTCGCGCCCAAAGGACGAATAGTTCTTGGCAGACTGATTCTGTGAAGGCAGCTCGTCGACACTGTTGTACCATGTTGATGTCAGCTTACCACCAGGGTTGATGTCGCCATAGACGGCATCACAGATTGCCTGACCCTGAGCTTGTCCGCCGTACCAAGCCTCAAGGATGGCGGGAATATTTGCCTTAGCCCACGTGATGTCGAGCGACGAACCGCTCTCCAGTACGAGCACGACATTCTTGTTGACCTCATAGACAGCCTTCAGCACCTCTTCCTGATTACCGGGCAGCGTAAGCTTCCATCGGTCGTGCCCCTCGGTGCCCGTAGCATGGTCGTCGGGTTTGCTGAAGTCAGTACCGCCTAGGAAGATAACGACATCAGCCCTTTGCGCCACCGCCTTGGCACGAGCAATCATTGCGTCGGTAGCCTTTTCGTTGACGGAGGCTGAAGTAGTACACATATAAAGCGGTCCGGCGGTCTCGATGGCAGGAATCAGCTCCTCGTTGGGATTGCTGAAGTGATAATATTGATAGTTGCCCACATAGCTATTGGACCCACCAAACTTTACATAAAGGTCGTGCGTGCCTTTCAACATCGCCTGAGTTCCGGCATCGAGATCCATGGTAAGAGTCTTCCACTTAGTCCAGCCACCAGTATCCTCATTGCTGACGGTCAGAAACGGCGTCCCGTCCTTGCTGTCGAGGATGAAGCTGACGGTTCCAACGCCTGTATTCTTGGCACCAAAGGACATTTCGAACTTGCTACATCCCATCTCACCGAAGTAGACATCTTTATAGAGGAAGATATCGCCAGGAGCAGTATTCTCCAGATTACCATTACCCATGTCGTTTTTGCTAGCACCGCGCTTGGAGACGATAGCCTCGGTAAAAGGAACGGCATTGAACCCACTGGAGGTCAACATAGTGGGAAGCTTGAAGTCAAGTTTCTTGCAGAATGCCTGATAAGGCGTCGTGGTATAAGTAGGCGTACCCGAGTAGTCACCCAGCATGATGGCATCAGCATAAGGACCGATGAGCGCCACCTTCTTGTCGGTAGTGAGAGGTAGCAGATTGCCCTCATTCTTCATCAGTACCATAGACTCCTGTGCAGCCTTCAGCGCCAGTTTCTGGTTGGCCTCACTCTCCAAGGTATTGTCAACGGGATAAGTATAATCATCGAATTCGCCCAGTGCGAAGCGAGTCTCAAGGACACGGATGACAGTCTGATCGATGTCCGCCTCAGTAAGCGTTACATACTTCTGTCCGTTAGGAGCAGCAGGCTCCTTTGCCTGGAATTCAGGGGTAACGGCATTGACACCAGCACGCTGGATAACCGACGAACGACTCATGAACTCGCAGTTGGTGTCTAGACCAGCCTTGATAGCCAGAGACACAGAACGAGCCTCCATGATTTGCTCCTCCTCGGTAGCATTCTGATAGGGAGCATGTATGGTGCTGAAAGCTGTACCGTCATCGACCGTTCCTGCTGTGTAGGGACCAAAATACAAGTGTTTGGTAGCACGATGGATGCAGGCCACGCCAGCGCAGTCAGATGTAACATAACCCGAGAATCCCCACTCGCCGCGCAGGATGTCAGTGAGCAGCATCTTGTTGCCAGCACATGGTAGTCCGCCGTGTGCTTTCTCCTTTCCCAGATTGTTAGCATCCTTCTCATCGACATCTGTAGAGAGCGCATTATAAGCAGCCATGATACTTTTGACATCAGCCTGTTCGACACACATCTTGAAGGCAGGGAGATAATATTCGCGCATGTTTTTCTCAGAGACGAACGACGTCGTTGACTGTCGTCCACGCTCATAGTTGTTGGCAGCGAAATGTTTAGCGGTAGCTACTAATTTATAATAAGGTGTCTCGGGAGTAATCTCGCCCTGAAAACCCTTGACGAACTGAACCCCTAAGGTGCCTGCTAGGAAAGGATCCTCGCCATAGTTTTCCTCTTCACGTCCCCAACGAGGGTCGCGAGCCATATTGATGGTAGGGCTCCAGTAGTTAAGTCCTTTGCCCTTATTCACATGGTAGATGCGTGCCTCATCGGAGATAGCATTAGCACACTGGTACACCAGCTGCGGATCCCACGTGGCCGACATGCCCTTAGACTCGGGGAAGCTGGTTGCCGCCCCCGAACGAGCCACACCATGAAGAGCCTCGTTCCAGTACTGGTAGGCAGGTACGATGACCTCACCGTTGCGTTTGATTGGTTCGCTGACGTTGTTGCCGAGCTGGTCGACCTTCTCGCGCAGTGTCAGTTCTTTGACGAGGAGCACAGCACGTTCATGAAAACTCTTGCTCTTGTCGAGCCAAGGATACTTGTCCAGGTCATAAGGTATAGCCTGGGTGGCAAGTGATGCAAAAAGCATCAGCGCCATGAGGGAGAAAGTTTTTTTGTTAGTCATTACGATATGTTTTTTAGTTGTCATTCAAGTAAGCGACATAGCAGTGTCGATTTCTCGACCGTGGTCAAGTGTGGCGTTGCAATCCGGGTGCAAAGATACCAGAATAAGTTTGGCAGATGGGGGTAAAATCTGGCGCAAAAGGTGGAAAGGGCTTTTTTTAGCGTGTCAGCGAGAACTTCATGGAGAGACCGAAGTCGTGGGTTGTCGTGGGGTACGAGCTCGACGAGAGCAATGGCGTGTTGGTCTGGCGTTCATAGTATGCAGAGAGCGTCATCAGACGTGATAGCGTGTAGTCAGCCATAAACGACATCTTAAAGGCTGAGTTACCACTGGATGCTGACGAGGTGCGGGTGGCGATGTCGCGGGTGATGGCGGCCTGGTCGCGCAGTGAGATATCAAGACGCAGGTTGAGGTCGTGGTTGACGCCCGACTTCTTATTGTTCTGGGTGCTCTGGGAATTTTGACTATTCTGACTGTTCTTGCCACCCTGTGCCCGCTTAATCTTTCTTGTGGTGCCGCTACCGAAGAGGCGGAAGTCGCTAATCTTATAGTTAAAGCCGAGAACTATGTCGTTAGAACGGCTCTCGTTGATTTGCACGCTGGTCATGGAGAGATTAAGTACACGCGTACGGCGGTATTCTGCCTTGACAGTGAGGTTGTTGGGGAAGGTGACATCGACACCGATAAGCGGCGAGAAGCTCTCGTTGATGCTGACAGTAGGCACATTCCAGCCGAGCAGGGACGCCGTCTCCGACGAGCTGGTGTAGCTGCCGACGGCAAAGATACTCTTATAGGCGTGGTTGAGGTTGACGCTCTTGAAGTGCTCGTTAAACCACTTCAACTTTGACAGTCCAGAATAACGAATCGTCCAGTTGGGCAACATCTTCGTCAGCTTTGGCAACAGGTCGAGGCTGCCACCGCCGCTGCCTGTATAAGTATCGAGGAAGGCAGGAATCATGACAGCAGCACTGTACTGGCTGACGCTGGTGCCATAGTGGGCTTGTGCCATCTGCTGGAAACGTGGCAGTGCATCGCAGAACTTGTCGAAGACAGCGGAGGGATAACCATTGTTGGCATCACCCATCTTCTGCAATGACGAGGAAATGGAGATGGTAGTCATATTGAACGAACCCGTCTCGGTCGACGGCATGCCTTGATAGATATAACGGATTCTACGATTCTTCGTATAGGAGCGTGAGGCATTCAGGTCGATGCGCAAGTCGCGTATGGGCTCAAGCGTCGCCTTTATCTGCAGGTCTACCGCACGATTGATGGTCGCCGGCGTTGCCGTTGAGTCACCATACAGCCAGCCGTTGTCCTTGGCTTTCTGCAGGAAGCCGTCGCCCGTCATTCCGAAGGCAAATCCCAAGCCTGGTGCCATCACGCCACCAGTACGCTGACCAAAGGCATCGCCAATCTCAGGCATGAAGTTAGAGATAGCCATAGCATAGGTGTTGCGATAACTGACGGAAACGGAGCGCACCATCATCAACAGGCGCGCAGCACTTTGAGCCGGTTTGTACCACCACTGGTTTTCCAAAGGAGGCTTGGCGGTGACGGTGACCTTCACATCAATGCTGTCCTTCGCTTTGATGCGTATCTTGTTCAAGTCAACCACCTTATATTTTATAGGATACAGTTTGCCATCCTTCGTACGGGCAGTAACGATAAGGCGTTTTGTCTTTTTACCGTGACTGACCTCAAAGGTTGAGTCAGGAAGGAGCGACAGTTCTTTCTCGAAGCTGTTCTTGTTCTTTGGCAACTTAGACTCGTCTTTATTGCCGTTCTTGCCGTCTTTTTCTTTATTCGTTGCCGCCACAGCCTTCGTCACACCTTTCTTTTTCTTGGGTTGTGCTTTGGGAATAGACTTTTTAAAGCGTTCATTCACCTTCTTCAAGAATGGGAAATGGTTGTAGAGCGTTTCCAGATTGAACGTTCCATTGACGGTCAGCTGGCGATTGTTGTTGATAGTATTACCTGTCGTGGTGCCGTCTTCCAGCTGCGTCCCTCGGCGCCAGTTGTACGTAGCATTATAGCTGGCATCGCTGTTCACCCAGTCGAAGATAGGCAGCTTGTTCAGAGGCAACTGATATGATGCCGTAAAGTTCTGGCGGTAGTCCAACGGACGTCCGAAGTGCTTGATGCTGTTCCAAACAGAGTCCTTCCACGCAGCATAGCGGTCGGGATACAGGTCTTTGTTTATAGGTTTGTCACTATAGGGTTCCTCTATTTCGGCCTGCGTACCCGACTGGAAGTTCATGTGTAGGTTCTTCGTCAGGTCCCAACGCATAGAGAACTCACGATTCCACAAGAAAGTAGAACTCCAGGTTGCAGGAAGTTTCGAACCGCCCAGATTGTCCATATCACGCTCTTGCAACTCCTGATAGACACGTCTGATTTCAGTATTGAAAGTAATGTTCTGCGGGAGCCAGTTCAGTCCCAGCGACTTCGGCAAAGCCATCCATTTCGACTTGCTCTTCGACTTCTTGAAGGGTTCCCAGGGCTTATAGACCGGCGTATAGCTGTAGTTGAGGGCTCCGCGCCACTCATCTTCTTTCTCATAGATGGTCGTGCTCCCCGTTGTGTAGCGGTGCGAGTGGCTGTAGGAGAAGGTGAAGTTGGCGGGGTCATAAGGCATGGGGTGTCGCTTGTTGGTCTTAATGCCAAAGCGCACGTTAGAGAGCGAGAAATTGGTCGTTGTCTTTTTCGTGACGGCAATGCTTTCAATAGAGTCGCGCTCCTGCTTGTTAGCGGCAGCGTCGAGTGCGTCTTTCAGTTCCATATCCGTATCCAGCGGGTTGTACTTTGGCGTCGTAATCTCTTTCGTTACTGAGTAGTAAAGCGGTGCCGTCACCTTCATTTTGTCAGGGAAGAACTTACCCAACTCGATATTGGTAGTGACACTGTAGGTCTTGTAGTCGTCAGTCGAGCGCTGCATCACGCCTTCTTCCAGTCCACCGAAGCCCTGCGTCATAATCTTTCCAGTCAGATTGACGGTACCGACGTCAGACAGTTGGACATTCAGAGCGCCTGAGGCAGCCCAACCGCCCTTATTGACGGCATCCTGCAGGCGTAACTCGTTGACCCAGACCTCACCAGACTTGGTGCCACCAGCCAGGTTACGCACACCAATCATCATGGTTTTGACTTCGCCCAATGTAGGATTACCCACGATGGTTACCTTATTGTTCGGATGGTTGGGGTCATAGTCGCTATACTCTATGGTGTAGCTTGCAGTACCCAGCGCACGTGCTTTGTTACGTGACTTCTTCAGTGCCGTAAAGATGGAGAGGTCGACATCCAGCATATTGTCCTGCGGCCACACCATGCGACAGTCGTTGACGTTATAGCGGTTGTAATCGTTGCGGTCAGGAGTAAGCTTCAGGGGTATCTGGTATTCGTAGTAGTTGTTCTTATAGTCGGACCCCATGCGGACGAACAATGCCAGCTGGTCGTCTTCCAATGCCGTGACGTCGTCAACGAGGTGGTTGGCATGAACAAACATCTGCATATGCTTGTAATGACGCAGGTCGAGAATAGTATTGCGATAGACCGCCTTAGCTTCGCCCTTCGACAAGTCCTTTACCACCATACACAACGCCTGTTCGTTAGCCTCCGTCAGTTGGGGTTGCGACGGGTCCGTAACACGTGTGATGCCTGGCGGCAGCACATAGTTGACAGGGCGTTTGTTGCCGTTCTCCTCAATGTTGACAGCACTGACGGCAAGAGTTCCTGTATTGCTCCCCGTAGAAAGCGGTTGTGTATAGACGCGCCAGTCGCCCCGCATCAGGTCGAGTGAACCGAAACGGAGTACGATGGGTTGTTCGAAGTTTGTCAGGTACATACGCATGAAGCGTACGTTGGTAAAGTCACTGATAGAGCCTTTCTTATCGGTGTACTGTGACAGCGGAATGCGGAACTGATACCACTTCACAGTCTCTCGCGCGCCGTTACGCAAGGTTACTGAAGCCTCACGAACGTCAGTAATATTGTTATATCCCAATCGGAGGTCTTCAGGTCGAATGCTTATCTTGTACTCATAATAACGTTCGTATTCGTTCAGCGTGAAGTCCTGGTTGATATCTTCCACGTCAGGATAGGTCTTATAGGAAGTGTCGTACCCCTCAGTCTGCTGGTCGTTGTCGGGAGAGTTACCTTGTGGCATGTTGATACGCATGTAGCGCTCCAGGATGCTGGCACGCCGTTCGTCGAGGTCGCCACCCCGATAGTAGTGGTAGTTGTCGTTGGCGGGGTCGGCATTCCATACCTGCCGCACGCTGTCTTCCACGTTGACGCTGTTCAGGAAGTTGGCATAGGCGGCGAATCTACGCTCTTCATCGTCATTCAGACCGTTCAATCCAACGTCCTGCCTAGCACGAGCACCGCTGGTAGTAGCAAAGGCATAAGTCTGCGTAGCTTGCTTGGGGATGCGTCCCCACTGCGTTTCGGTCCATGACTGAGAGCCGTCAACGGGCATTCCGCTCTCATAGAACTTCTTGCCGTCACGCAGCACGTCCTCGCTGACCTCACCTAAGTTGATGCAGAGGTCGCCGCCATACTGCGCGGCGTTGGTCTGCGACTGCGTGTAGATAAAGGGGTCGAGGAGCCAGAACTCAATGTATTCCACGTTGGCAGTCTCGAAGTCGTTGGTGTCGAGCTTACGCATCATGCCACCCCAGCGGCTTGCTGGGTTGTTCAGTTTACCCTTCGTCGTGACATCAGTCGAAAGGTTATAAGGTCCACGTTCAGAAGGATAATAAGCCAAGTCGAGGATGGGAAGCACGTTGGTAGCACCACTATAGGTAGACTGGTCGCGGTTTGGGTACAGCTCATTGACATAGACCTGACGAACGTAGTGGTTACTCAACTGATTAAGGTCGCTCTTGATGTGGGCGGGTGTCAAACTGCTGGAGCGGTTGGTAAATAGTTGGTCGATGGTGTACCACGCCAACAACGCACGGTTCTGACTGCTGGTGACTCCCGTTTTGTCTTCACTCTCAGCGAAGCTGGAAGGCGTGCTGGAGATAACCCACGACTTAGGTTCTATCACACTGATGCCATTCTTGGCATTCTCGAAGTCGTCAATGTAGGAGGCGTCGTCCTGAGTACCGTTGGCAGTACCGGCAATGAGGTGTGCGAACTCGCCGGTAAAGGAAATCTTCGACGGTACTGTGCAATGCAGGAAAGGCAGTTTGTCGAGCATGTTGGTCAACCACTGCGACTCCGTCTTCCAATTAACGTGCAGGCCCCACAGCGTGTTCTTCAAGGGTTCGCTTCCCATCGTGACCTTCGAGGTCAGCGCCTGTTCAGAGAGATGTTGCAGGGTACCGCCAATTTGGAAGTCCTTTGAGAAGTCATACTCCCAATTGATGCCGAACATCCGCTTGCGTTGCATGCCGTAGTCGTTGTTTGACTCCAGCGACACGCTGACGTTGGTACCGGCGTCGATGATGCTCTGATTGAGGATAGTAACCTCGCCAGCAGAGTAATCGACCGTATAGTCAGAGCCTTCTGTCAGGATGACGCCGCCTGCCGTAACCTTTACCGAACCCTGAGGTACGTTATAGGCACCCAGCGAGATGACGTTAGCCGACGAGCCCTTAAATTGTCCTGTCAGCTGAAAGCGGTTCTTGTCTGTCATCTGTTTGGCAGCAGTCTTCGTGGTGTCGTACAACTCCTGGAAAGCATACTTGTTAGCCAGTGCCTCCGAGACCCCATGTCTTAGCAGGAATTCCTTCAGCGTTTTGCCAAAGGGCTCTGCTGAAGGGAAGAAGACGCGGCCGTTGCTGACGGTATAGCCTTCCACAAAGTCGAAGTATCCATTAGGGTGAGCCTTGTTGTTATTATCCAAGCGGTCGCAGCCCAAGCCACGCAGCAGGGTGATGTCCTTAGTCTGTATTTCAGGTATATAGCTGACGTAAACCCCTGACGAGTCGCTTTGGTACTTGATGTCCAGACGGAACTTCTGCTTTTCGACATTTGATGCCAAGTAGTAGACGTTCTTCATCATGAGTTTCCAGTTGGGCTGTTGCGGGTTGTTGGTCGAGTTCTTTAGAGACTTGACAAACAGTGCCTCGTTGGTATTGGTATGCTCAGATGCAAACTCACCCACTTTATATGTAGTACCACCGTACGTAAACTCGTAGGCAACAGCCAACACTTGGTCGGTTTGCAGTGTTGACTTCAGCGTGATGTATCCCAGTGCTTTGTTCAGGGTGTACTCAGACGAGGTAAGCAGACGTGCCGATGACAGCTTTTCATAATCGACGCCACCGTCGTAGGCAGAAGCAGGCAGGACGCTGCTGGTCTGGTCGATGTCTCTCGCTCCAGCGTAGGTTGTCGTCAACTCTTTATACTGACTGTTGGCAGCATTTTGTGGTACTAGCGACGCCGTTCCGCCCCCCCACTTCTTCGACGTACTCTCTGCCATGTCGGCAAAAGCCACGATGTTACGCGAGTTTTGCGTCGTACCAGTCTTGTTGGTAATCCAGACCTCAATGCGTGTGATTTCGATGCCTGTGGTAATGACGGGCAGGTGACTCATCGCCTCGTCGTAGTGCTCGCGGAAGTACTGTGCAAGGAAGAAGTGGCGATTCTCTTCGTAGTTGGCAACATTGAGTTCGAAGGGTGTCGTCTGTGTACCGCCTTTCGATGAAACGCTCTTTGACGTGGAGTTTTTCTGCGACAGTACCGTCTGCAACTTCAACTTACCGAACTGCATGTCAGTACGTACACCGAAGAGGCTCGAAGCGCCCTGAATGAGCGAGTTGTTGGAGGGGAAGGTGATGTTTCCTGCCTCTACCAGTTTAATGATTTCGTCTTCCTTGCCTTCGTAGCGCAACTTCAGGTTCTTGGTATCGAAGTCGAATGTCGCATCGGTATTGTAGTTCAGCGACATATTGACTTTGTCGCCCACCTTACCTGTGACGTTGATGTTTACCTTCTCGTCGAAGTCGATGGCCTTGGTTCTACGGTTACGCTCTGGCAGCGAGGGGTTATCGACGCTCTTGATGTTGGCACCCAGCTTCAACTCGGCAGTACCCTGTGTCTTGATGCGCACACCACCAGGTCCGAAAATCTTCTCTGCCGGTCCTAGGTTGAAGTGCATGTCGGCGAAGTCGAACTTCTCCTTTCCTTTGTTGACGACGTTCTCGGCATCCTTCTTGCGGAAGAAGCTTTCACGCTCCCTACGTTCGCTCCATTTCAGGTATTCCTCTGGCGTCATGACGACGGGCGTGTTGAGGTACGAGTCGCCAATCTTCGAGCCGATGATGTAGGTGTTGGTCGAGTCGTCATACACTGCCTGCTGCTTGATGTTTTCAGGGAAGTGCAAGTCGAGAGCCGACGAATCCAGGTCGGCTACCAGCAGGGGTGCTGTCTTTTGTATTTTCCACCGTGGGTGCAGCAACGAGTCAGGAATCTCCTCTTCAGCAGTAGCCAGCGTGGGCTGAGCCGCAGCTTTCTTCTGCTGCGTCTTCACGTCCTGAGGCGTGACAGCCAGCGCCGTCACACTCAGCAAGACTACTGCTATGTAGGAGTACCGTTTCAAGGTTTTTACAGGTTGATGCTTTCCGTCTTACTTGATTTGCTTCAGTGCCTGTTTAACGACTTGTTCTACAGGCAGTTCCGGCTGTTGTTGCAGGATGGCGACAACGACTTTCTGGGTGGGTGCAGGTGCAAAACCCAACATGGTGAGTGCTGCTACGGCCTCGTCGCGAACGGCATTGTTGACCGCTGCCTGCATGGTGCCGCCGGCAGGTATCTCGTCCTGTATGCCCAAAGCCACAATCTTGTCCCTCAGGTCAACGATGATGCGTTGAGCCGTCATCTTGCCAATGCCCTTGATGCTCTGAATAAGACGGGCGTTACCTGTTGAGATGGCGTTGCAGAGTTCGGCAACACTCATCGACGACAGCATCATACGTGCTGTATTGGCACCAACGCCGCTGACCGTAATCAGCAACAGGAACATCTCGCGCTCTTTCTTTGACACGAAGCCAAAGAGCACGTGAGCATCCTCGCGAATGGACTCATAGACATACAGCTTGACGTTCTTCTTCGTCTCTGCCGCATTGCTGCCCGAAGCCTTACCTTGAATGGCACTATAAGTAGTCAGCGAAATGTTCAGCTCGTAACCTACGCCAGCAGCCTCCAGCACGGCGATGGCAGGCGTCAGTTCAGTGAGTTCACCCTTGATATATTCTATCATAATTTAGTCATTTTTTATATGCGTACACGTTTTTATTAAACGCTCTCCACCTCTTTTTATTGCATCTGCGAGAAAAACTATGCGGAAGTATTGCTCATTTTTAACACAGTGCAAATTGTAATTTGTAAATATTATTTACAAGAAAAACACACCTCCAAACGACCCTTCAACATCCCGCTTTTAGCAACACTACGTTTTGCTGGGAGAGAATCGACGTTTTGCTAGTAGAAAAACAACGTTTTACTGGTAGAGAAACGACGAGCTGCTAAAACGTCCTAAATAGGGGCATTTCGAGGCATCGACAGCCTCCATGTGCTTTTGTTTGGTTTTTTCATGGTAAACAGTATTTTCTGCGCAAACAAACGCAACTGTTATTTCTTAGTTCTAAGAACTATTATTGCGATTTTTGCCCCAAACACTTGCGCATTTCATTAAAAATGAGTATCTTTGCAACCTGTAACACACAATAACCTTATTTAGAACTATGAGAAAGAAATACCAAACAGCCCTGCTCCTCCTGACCTGCCTACTATCGGGCACGCTGACAGCATGGGCACAGGAAAACACCATCGCATTCCAGGAAACGTTCGACACGAACACTGGAACGGGAGGTCGCGACGGCCAATTTAGCGCCAACGTTGGCTCCAGCAAACCTCTCTTCGACAACGAGGACTGGAATGCTTCAAACAGCACCAAGATTTATGGGGCCAAGGATTGCATCAAGTTTGGAACCGGCAACGTCAGTAGTAAAACATTTGGTGTCTGCACTACGCCCGACATCATGCTGGTGTCACCCAGCAATCCCCTTACGCTGACCTTCGATGCAGCAGGATGGAGCGATGACTACACAAAAACGCTGACCGTAACAGCCACAGGTGCCACCCTCAGCGGCGACACCAACATCACGCTGGAAAAGACCACATGGAACTCGTACACTGTTACCATCACCCCTACGGAGTATGTCATCACCCTGACCTTTACGGGCTGGCGAGGCTTTCTGGACAACATCGTTGTGACTGAGACGGTAAACAATGTCCCTGCTCCCACACTGCAAGCTGAATTCTCGTTCTGGCCAAACACTACCGAGCCTGCACAGTCGCAGGCTACGCTGGAGACCGTAGGACGCACGACAGTACGCTACACGACTGACGGTTCGACGCCCAGCAAGACGACTGGTACGATATGCACCCTGCAGACCAACATTCCGCTGACTGCCACCACCACCGTGAAAGCCATTGCCTATGTGGAAGGGGTCACCATGACAAGTCCGATTGTCGAGCGCACCTATACCGCTGGAGCCACCACCGTTGAGAGCATTGCAGCATTCACAGCACTGGCTAACGGTACTGAGGCAAGGCTGCATCTGAGCAATGACCAAAATGCGCGCATCACCTTCACAAGCGGCAACGCTGCCTATTTGCGCGACAACACTGGAGCCATCTGCTTTGACCTGGGCACGACAGCTGTTTTCAACCCCACACCGGCCTTTGAGCAACACGTAGCAGGATGGATAGTTGGCGTAAAGCAAGAGGTTAACGGACTACCCACCCTTGTAGCGAACAGCAATACCAACACGCGCTTCCTGGCGTTGGCAGAAAGGCGCAACGAGCCGGTGGTAGAACCCAAGGAGATTGCGGCCAGCGACATCAGCAGCAACTTGGCCGACTGGGTTGCTGTCAAAGATGTGCGCATCGGCACTTACAATGTCAACAACAAGTTCAGCCTCACATCACCAATGCCTTACGACGACGCACTGGTTGACCTGAACGGCATCGTCGTTGGCGACAACCTCATAGCGCCCTCCAACCAACCAGGCTACACGCCCGTCGTCTTCGTCGTCAACGAAAACGAACACTTCACCAGTCCTGCTGAAGACATCAGCGGTGCCTCTGTCCGCCTGGTTCGCACGTTGGACAAAGACTACTGGAATACCTTCTGCGTACCCTTCGCTATCACTGACCTGGAGGGTAACATCCGCGAATACGACGAGACCGTCGGCACGACGATGAAGTTCAAGAATGCTGCAACCATCGAAGCAGGCATCCCTTACCTCGTCAAGCCAACGGCCACCATCGAGAATCCCACCTATAGCAACGTCACACTGAAGAGCACTGCTGCACAGGAAGTGGGAGACACCTATAAGTTTGTGGGTACCTACAGCCCGAAAACGCTGGCCGGCAACAACACACAACGCTATCTTGGAAAAGACGGCAAACTATACTACAGTGGCGGCGGCTCTGACCTGAAGGGCACAAGAGCCTACTTCGACGTACCTGCCAATGCGAACCTCGCACTCGTCATCGACGGCGAGACGACAGCGATAACACAGGTTGAGTCGCAGCCGACAGCGGAGCGCACCATCTACGACCTGCAAGGACGTAAGATTGCGACACCAGGCAAGGGACTCTACATCGTGAATGGCAAAAAGATGGTTATCCACTAAGCAAACATGAAAAGCACTATGAAAAAAGTACAATATTTCAACCCGATAATTGACACGATAGAAATCGCTCCGTGTCAGCAGCTGATGGCTGGCTCCAACGGCATCACTGCCAATGATGACATCGACCTGTCTGGCGACCCCATTCTGGGCGATGCCGCTGACGCCGCAGGTCATGAGTTCGACGTTGACAACGACTTCGACTGGTCTGACTTCAAGCAGCTACTGCTCATCCTGGTCTTCACGCTGACGAGCCTCTTTGCCAATGCGCAGGTTACGGTACAACCTGCAGGTCCGTCACCCGACGGAAAGAAGCACGCCATGACCCTGTATCTTGCAGGGGGCGGCACTGCTGAATTCAACGATGCCGAAGCTATCGACCACGTCACCTACCTGCCTGGAATTGGTATAAAGATATACCTCGTAGGACAAGAGGAGTCTATTGACTTTCTGTACTCACAACTGGAGAAGATTGAATACCAAGCTACCTTGAACCTCAACGCCAACTGGGAGAAAGTAGGCGAAACCATGTGGACAGACTATCCTGAAGCCTGGCGACTGGAATATCCGCAGGTGAGCTATGCTAAACTGTCACCCAACAAGGCGGAAGCTGATGGAAAGTGCCAAATCATCGTCAAGACGACAGACACAGAGGTCGACCCCAGCGAACGCTTCGGCATCACCTACTCGCTGGAGTGGGACAACAGACTGAAAGCCAACCGCTGGACTTGTTACCAGTTGCATGCAGGAAACACAATGACAAACGTCAAGAGAAACGATGACTTCAAGGCTGACAGCGAGGTTTTCATCTCGTCGGAACTGAGCGACTATTCTGGAAGCGGCTTCTCGCGCGGTCACCTCTGTCCCTCTGCCGACCGCCTGTGCTCGAATACGCAGAACAAACAGACGTTCTTCCTTACCAACATGCAACCACAATACCAAAGCCATAACGGAGGACTGTGGAGCAGACTGGAGTCGCAGGTTCGCGACTATGCCACCGACGACAGTAAAACGGGAGCACACTGTGACACGCTGTACGTGGTGAAGGCGGCCACCATCGCCGATGTTGCCAGCGATGCCCTTACGGAAAACAGCACCAGCGGCATTTATGCAAAAGACGAAGTGGATGGCTATAATAAGCTTATCGTTCCACGCTACTTCTACATGGCACTGCTGCACTACAACAAAGCGACAGACACCTATCGGGCTATCGCCTTCTGGACAAAACACCTCAGCACCACGCAACCTGTGGGTAACCTTGGCGACTACGCCATCAGCATCAACAAGCTGGAGGAGTTGACAGGACTCGACTTCTTCTGTAACCTGCCTGATGACATCGAGAATAATGTAGAAAAAGAGGAGCCCGACTTGGAGTTCTGGAAAATAACAAAAAGCGAATAAAAGCCTTCACGCTATGACTATTATTAGGTATTTTAGAAATTTTCCTGCCATTTCGTCACTCGTTTCAAAGAAAATGAGTACTTTTGCAGGCAAAAAATATAATTTACCAACATAAAGAACATAAAAGATGAAGAAAATCAGAGCCGCCGTAGTAGGTTACGGCAACATTGGAAAGTACACCATTCAAGCTCTTGAAGCCGCTCCCGACTTCGAAATCGCAGGCGTTGTTCGACGTAACGGCGCACAGGACAAACCCGCTGAGCTCGCTCAGTACGACGTGGTGAAAGACATCAAGGAACTGAAAAATGTCGACGTAGCTATACTGGCAACTCCTACACGCTCGTGCGAGGAGTATGCCAAGCAGATACTGCCCCTGGGCATCAATACCGTTGACTCATTCGACATACACACCAACATCCGCGGCTATCGCGAACGTCTGATGGAGATTAACAAGAAGACCGGTACGGTCAGCGTCATCGCAGCAGGATGGGATCCGGGCAGCGACAGCATCGTGCGCACACTCATGCAGAGTCTGGCGCCTAAAGGACTGAGCTACACCAACTTCGGACCAGGCATGTCTATGGGACACAGCGTCTGCGTACGCTCGAAGGCTGGCGTCAAAAACGCACTCTCAATGACCATACCTTTGGGCGAGGGTATCCATCGTCGCATGGTGTATGTCGAATTGGAAGACGGCTATACTCTGGAACAGGTGACGAAGGATATCAAGGCTGACCCCTACTTCGCCAACGACGAAACGCACGTATTCCAAGTGGAGAGCGTCGACGAAGTGAGAGATATGGGACATGGCGTCAACCTCGTACGCAAAGGCGTCAGCGGACAGACACAGAACCAGCGGTTGGAATTCAACATGCAAATCAACAACCCTGCTCTCACCGGTCAGGTTCTGGTGAACGTTGCACGTGCCTCTATGCGCCTGCAGCCTGCCTGCTACACGATGATTGAGATTCCTGTCATCGACATGCTGCCAGGCGAACGTGCCGACCTCATCGAGCATTTGGTATAGAAACATTCAAAACATAGAATAAACTATTTATTGTAAAAAGTTAAAATTGTAAATCAAGATGACAATCAATGAAATGAACTTTGCCGGCAAGAAGGCAATTGTGCGCGTTGACTTTAACGTGCCTCTGGACGAAAACGGAAAAATTACGGACGACACTCGTATTCGTGGTGCACTGCCAACGCTGAAGAAGATTCTTAACGATGGTGGTGCCGTCATCATCATGAGTCACATGGGTAAGCCTAAAGGTAAGGTGAACCCCAAGATGTCTCTGGGACAGATTCGTGAAGCTGTAGAGAAAGCTTTAGGCGTTCCTGTTGCTTTTGCTCCTGACTGTGCTAAGGCTGCCGATGCCGCTAAAGCCCTGAAGATGGGCGAGGCGCTCTTGCTGGAGAACCTGCGCTTCTATCCTGAAGAGGAGGGCAAGCCCGTAGGTATCGACAAGGAAGACCCCAAATACGACGAAGCCAAGAAAGCCATGAAGGCTAGCCAGAAGGAGTTTGCTAAGACGCTGGCAAGCTATGCTGACGTCTACGTAATGGACGCCTTCGGAACGGCTCACCGCAAGCACGCTTCTACTGCTGTCATTGCCGACTACTTCGATGCTGACAAGAAGATGCTTGGATTACTCATGGAAAAAGAGGTGACGGCTGTTGACAACGTGCTCAGCAACATCAAGCGCCCCTTTGTTGCCATCATGGGTGGCTCGAAGGTTTCTTCTAAGATTGGTATCATCGAAAACTTGCTGGGCAAGGTCGACAAACTCATCCTGTGCGGTGGTATGACATATACATTCTCAAAGGCACACGGTGGAGAAATCGGTACTTCTATTGTCGAGCTCGACAAGTTGGATGTTGCTCTGGGCGTTGAGGAACTGGCTAAGAAGAATGGTGTTGAACTCGTGCTTGGCACTGACTGCACCGCAACAAACGGACTAGACTTCGGCACAATGACGGTAAAGCCTGGTGCTGAGATCATTACCTGCCCTGCCAACAAGGTTCCTGCCGACTTCGAGGGCGTGGACGCTGGTCCTGATAGCCAGAAGGCTTTTGCCGCTGCCATCGCTGGTGCCAAGACCATCTTGTGGAACGGACCTGCCGGTGTCTTTGAGTGCGACAACTTCACCGCAGGTAGCCGTGCTATTGGCGAGGCCATCGCAAAAGCTACTGCCGAAGGAGCATTCTCGCTGATTGGCGGTGGTGACTCTGTGGCATGCGTCAACAAGTTCGGACTGGCTGACAAGGTTAGCTACATCTCTACTGGTGGCGGCGCTCTGCTTGAAGCCATCGAGGGTAAAGTCCTGCCTGGCGTAGCTGCCATCAAGGGCGAATAAAGATAAGGTGTAATGGTGGTCGTATAAGCCTAAGGCTTGCGACCACCATTTCCTTTCCTTTTTCGTGGGGTTTTCTTTCTATTACATAAATTTATCAACAAATTATTTGGCAGTTTGCATCTGATTCACTACCTTTGCAGGCAGAATAATATAACAACAATCTATAACACTACAATGAAAAAATTGATATTATTGACAGCCTTTGCACTAATAGGCTTGTCTGCTTCGGCACAACAGGAGGAGAACGATTATCTGCCTGATGGAATCCTTACGCTGGAATGGAGGTTTAATCCTTTTGACTATGAAGGTAAACCTAAAAGGATGGCGGAGTTTAACGCGCGCATGTTCTTAGACGCTAAGGACGTCATCCGCTTGGGTATAGGCTTTGGATTCGACCGCGACAAAGACGAGAAGAACAGCAACAAAGACACACGCGCCGCAGATGCCAAAAACTACGATGTAGACAGGACTTCAACGACAACAATTAACAAGGAGACTACGCTGAAGATTGCTCTGGGTTATGAATACCATTTCGCCAACACAGGGCGTCTCGACTTCTACGTAGGTGCTGAGGCAGGTTACTTAGGACGCTTCTATAATGCGACCAAAGAAACCAGCATCAATACCACAAACGTCACTACCTCTGGCAGCACCACTTCTACAGCGACCGTAAATGAATGGACCAATTACGACTACAAGAAGAGCAATGCTGACCGCACGAAATTCAATGAGAATGGCATAACCGCCAGCATCTTCACGGGCATTGACTTCTATGTCTACAAGAAGCTGTACATCGGTGCCGAGTTGGGCATCACCTTTAACACCGGAAAGAAAGCTAACGGCACTTACACCAAAGAAGATGGAAGAATAGCATCGTCGAATGGTACCCAGACTGATAACTGGACCGAGAAATTCTCATCAGAAACTGGTGCAACACTACGCATTGACAACCTCACCAAGACTTATAGGACGACTGTCAACGACTACGCCGTCGACAATTCAGGCAAGTTCACCAAACTTTACATTGAACCTGCTATCCGCATCGGCTGGATGTTCTAAACACCCTATTTGTGGAATCATTATAGAAAAACTAACGTTAAAACGTAAAGACATACTACCATGAGCAAGAAATTTCTAATAGGAGACCGCACCAAAGACGAATGGGTTTCCGTTTTGGACACAGAGAATAAGAAACTGGAGTTCACCAATCACATTGCAACTGCCAAAGAGTTCAAAGGCTTTGAAGAAACCAAAGCAAAACTGAAAGAGCTACAAGACACCACAGGGTATTTCTACGACCTACAGGTTTACGTGAAAGATGAGGATGGAAAGGCTCACCGCCCTGATGAACGTGATATGATTCCCTGGTAAATATGCAGTATCGCCAATTAGGACATACAGGAATGAAGGTGTCGGAGCTAGGCTTCGGCGCCTCTTCGTTAGGAGGGGTGTTCCATTCCTTCGATGAGCATCGTGGCATTGACGCCGTATTTGCAGCCATTGAGGCAGGAATCAATATTATTGACGTGTCGCCCTACTATGGTCATTACAAGGCTGAGACCGTTCTGGGTAAAGCCTTAAAGGACATCCCTCGCGACAAGTATTACCTGTCGACCAAGGTGGGACGTTATGGCAAAGACGGTGTCAACACATGGGATTATTCTGCCAAACGTGCAAAGGAGAGCGTCTATGAGAGCCTGGAACGACTCAATATCGAATACATCGACATCATCAACGTACATGACATTGAGTTCCAAGGACGCATGGAGGGTGGATTACAGAAGGTCGTTGACGAGACATTACCTGCCCTCCACGAACTGAAGCGCGAAGGTGTCGTAAGACATGTGGGAATCACTGACCTGCAACTGGAAAACTTGCAGTGGGTTATCGAACATTGTCCTGAAGGTACAGTGGAGAGTGTGATGAACTTCTGCCATTACTGTCTGTGCGACGACAAACTTATCGACTATCTGGACTTCTTCGAACAACACGGCATCGGTGTGCTGAGTGCTTCACCATTCTCTATGGGACTGTTGACAGAACGTGGTGTTCCTGACTGGCATCCTGCACCTAAACCTTTGGTGGAGGTTTGTAAGAAAGCTGCCGAACACTGCAAGGCAAAGGGGTATCCTATAGAAAAACTCGCCATGCAATTCTCGTGCAGCAATCCGCGCATAGCCTCAACGGTCTTCAGCACTACCCGTCCTGAAGCCATCACAACAAACATCAGGTATATTGAAGAACCTATGGACGAGCAGTTGGTGAAGGAAGTACGTGACATCATAGGTAATCAACAACGCGTAAGCTGGGCGAACACATGAAGATAATTGATGCGCATGCCCATTTGTGGCTGAACCAAGACACGGTGGTGAACGATTCTCACATTTACCAACTGGAACCGAATCGCAGCCGGAGTATGTTCTTTGGACAGGAGGTGCAGATGTTGCCACCTTACATGACGGACGGACAGAATACTGCTGAGCGGTTTCTGAGCAACATGGACTATGCGCAAGTTAGTGCTGCGGTTGTCACACAGGAGTTCATCGACGGACTGCAGAACACATACCTTGAACAAGTACAGCAGCGCTACCCTACCCGATTCTTCTGTTTTGGCATGCCGGAATTGCGTAAGCCTGGTTTCTGCAAGGAAGCTGAGCAACTTATCAACAGGGGGTTCAGAGGACTTAAGATTCCTGCTGCACGTCTTCCCCAACAATTCCTCAATGACGAGATGATGCAAATGATGCAGCTCATGGAGCAGAGGAATATCATACTGGGCATCGAACTGATGGATGGCGACATGCAGGTAGGACAAATGGAAGAGATTATTCAAGAATGTCCGAAACTTAAGGTAGCAATCGGGCATTTTGGTATGGTGACACGTCCAAGCTGGATGAGCCAGATACGGCTGGCACGCCATGAAAATGTGTACGTAGAAAGTGGGGGCATCACCTGGCTCTTCAACGATGAGTTCTATCCCTTCCCTTCTGCTGTCCGTGCCATCATCAAGGCTGCCGACGAGGTAGGATGGGAGAAACTGATGTGGGGCTCTGACTATCCGCGTACTATCACAGCAATCACGTATAAGATGTCATACGACTTCATCAGCAAGAGTTCCGATTTGACAGATAGCCAGAAACAACTGTTCCTTGCTGACAATGCCCAACACTTCTTTGGCTTTGCGGAACTACAGGAGTTACCCTACATTAAGAATATGAGCGAATAGAATCAAACAAATAAATACTTTTATGAAAGCATTACAAATTACAGAACCACGGGTTATGAAAGTGGTTGACATGGAGAGACCTCAATGTAACGCTGGTGACGTGTTGCTGAAAATCCACTATGTAGGATTCTGCGGCAGCGACCTTAATACCTACCGCGGACTTAACCTCATGGCAAAGCCACATGTTATTCCTGGTCACGAAATTGGAGCAGAGATCGTGGCAATGGGCAACGAAGTTCCTTCTAATTTACATAAAGGAATGATTGTTACCGTCAACCCCTACACCCACTGTGGTGTGTGCTCGGCATGTCGCAGTCGACGTTATAACGCCTGCGAACATAATGAGACGCTGGGTGTACAGCGTGACGGTGCTATGCGCGAGTATTTAGCTGTTCCTTGGCAGAAAATCATCCCTGTAGGAGACATCACACCTGCTCATGCTGCACTCATCGAGCCAATGAGCGTAGGCTTCCATGCCGTTAGTCGAGCACAGGCTGTCGACACTGATGTCGTGATGATTATTGGTTGTGGCATGGTAGGTGTGGGCGCTGTTATACGCTCGCTGCTGCGAGGCTCTAAAGTCATTGCATGTGACGTTGATGACGAAAAACTTGAAATCGTAAAACGCCTGGGTGCTGACTTCACCATCAACACTGCAAAGGAGAATGTTCATGAGCGCCTCATGGAATTAACTGACAGCATGGGACCTAACATCGTCATTGAGGCGGTCGGTTCTCCTGCTACTTACCAGATGGCTGTCAACGAAGTTGCTTTCTGTGGTCGTGTCATCTGCATTGGATACTCCAAGCAAGACGTAGAGTTCACCACCAAGTACTTCGTTCAGAAAGAACTCGACATCCGTGGTTCACGCAACGCCTTGCCTGAGGATTTTGACGGTGTCATACGCTACCTTAAGAAATACAATCCTCCCTACGAGACGCTGACGTCTGGTATCGTCACGCCCGAACATGCAGAAGAGGCAATGAAACAATGGGATGCCAATCCTGCCAAGGTATTCCGCATTCTTGTAAACTTTGAATAATCAATATAAACGTTAGATACAATATTATGGCAAAAGCTGTAGAATTCAAGTATGCTCCTATGTTCCAAGTGGGCAAGGACACTACAAAATACAGATTACTCACCAAGGACGGCGTCACGACTGGCGAGTTTGAAGGCAAACAGATAGTGAAGGTCTCTAAGGAAGCCCTCACCCTCTTGGCGCAGCAGGCTTTTCACGATGTGGAGTTTATGCTGCGACGTGAGCACAACCTGCAGGTAGCTCAGATTCTGAAGGATCCTGAGGCTAGCGAGAACGATAAGTATGTGGCGCTGCAGTTCCTGCGCAATGCAGAGGTGGCAGCACGTGGCATCCTGCCATTCTGTCAGGATACGGGTACAGCAATCATTCATGGTGAAAAGGGTCAGCAGATATGGACAGGCTTCGAAGATGAAGAGGCACTCTCGCTGGGTGTCTTCAACACCTTTACACAAGACAACCTGCGCTATTCACAGAATGCGCCCCTGAACATGTACGACGAGGTGAACACGCGTTGCAACCTGCCTGCTCAGATAGACATTGAAGCCACTGAGGGCGCAGAATACAAGTTCGTATTTGTTGCAAAGGGTGGCGGTTCGGCTAACAAGACTTACTTCTACCCGATGACCAAAGCGACTATACAGAACGAGGGTACGCTCATTCCGTTCCTCGTCGAGAAGATGAAGTCGCTTGGTACTGCCGCTTGTCCTCCTTATCATATTGCATTTGTCATTGGCGGCACTTCTGCCGAGAAGAATCTGCTCACCGTGAAACTTGCTTCTATTAAGTATTACGACAACCTGCCAACTACCGGCGACGAGACAGGACGTGCCTTCCGCGACATCGACCTTGAACAGAAACTCTTAGACGAGGCTCACAAAATCGGATTGGGTGCACAGTTCGGCGGCAAGTATCTGGCTCACGACATCCGTGTTGTCCGTCTGCCTCGCCATGGTGCAAGCTGTCCTATCGGCATGGGAGTCTCTTGCTCTGCCGACAGAAACATCAAGGCCAAGATCAACGCTGATGGTATCTGGCTGGAGCAGATGGACTCGAATCCGTCGGAGCTGATACCTGCCGAGTATGCCAAGGCGGGCGAGGGCAAGAACACAATCGTCATCGACCTCAATAAGGGCATCGATGCTGTTCGTAAAGAGCTCTCCAAGTATCCTGTTTCTACACGTGTCAACTTGAAGGGTACCATCATTGTTGCTCGCGACATCGCTCATGCCAAGCTGAAGGCACGCATCGATGCCGGTGAGGGTATGCCCGAATACTTCAAGAAATTCCCCGTACTCTATGCCGGTCCTGCCAAGACACCTGAGGGATACCCCTGTGGCTCTATGGGTCCCACGACAGCTAACCGCATGGATCCCTATGTTGACGAGTTCCAGTCGCTGGGCGCTTCGCTTGTCATGATTGCCAAGGGTAACCGCAGCGATGTGGTGACGGAGGCTTGCAAGAAGCATGGCGGTTTCTACCTCGGCTCTATCGGTGGCGTGGCTGCCGTTCTCTCGCAATCCTGCATCAAGCATATCGAGTGCGTGGAATATCCTGAACTTGGTATGGAAGCTATCTGGAAGATTGATGTGGAAGACTTCCCCGCCTTCATCCTCGTCGATGACAAGGGCAATGACTTCTTTAAGACGCTGAAGCCCTGGTGTCCGAATGCGAAATGATAATGCTTCGTAATAGATGAAAGGTAAAAGCTACATCTTAGCAATTCTTGTGCTGCTGTTCGTCTCGCTGACGACGGCAGCACAAGATATGAATGTGCGTCAGGGTTGTCGTAGAGGTACTCCCCGCCAACAGAATACGAATTTATTGCGACGTGGAGCACAAGGCGGACAACCTAAACGTACAGGAGGTAACTTCTACCACGGAGAGCGACACCAGCTTACGGTGCTGGTGTCATTTACTGACCTTAAGTTCCAGAACGATGAAGCCCAAACGCTGACGAAATGGAACAACATTTTGAACGCCACAGACTATAGCGAAGGAAACTACGTAGGTTCCGTACACGATTATTTCTACGCTCAAAGCTACGAGCAGTTCAATCTAGTTTTCGATGTACATTACATTGAACTGGAAAACTCTATCAAGAAATATCGTTCATGGGATACCCAGTATTACGACAGTGAAACCGGTGAGGACAGTGCTGACGATGACGAGAACTCACAATACCTGGTAAACGACATCATGGATGTTCTGCAGACGCAGGATATTGACTGGAGCCTGTACGACTGGGACGGCGATGGCTTTGTCAATCAGTTACTTATCATCTATGCTGGCATGGGCATGAACGACGGTGGCGGGAAAAACAGCATCTGGGCTCACCAATGGTGGCTCAGTGAACACTTGAAAGACCGGCAAAAGGATGTGTATTGCGAGCCACGCACGGTAACAAACGGCGATGGTCGCCAGTTTACGTTTGACTGCTATTGTGCCACACCAGAGCTTGGCAAGACAAAGAACTCGTTTGGTACGCTCTGTCACGAGTTCTCCCATTGCTTCGGACTGCCTGATTTCTATTACGGAGGTTCTTCTTTCGTTGGCTCATGGGACCTGATGGACAGAGGTAACTACAATGGCGGTGGCTACTGTCCTGCAGCCTACTCTGCTCATGAACGCTGGCTCATGGGGTGGCTTGAACCCGTGGAGTTGTCAGCAGCCGCGACAATTACCGACATGCCTGAGCTGAACAACAAGCCAGCGGCTTATCTTATTCGCAACGACAACTACGCAAACGAGTATTACATCGTGGAGAACCGCCAGCAACACGGCTGGGATGCTTCCACTGAAGGTCGGGGACTGCTCATTTTCCACATTGACTATGATGACGCCCTTTGGTGTGGCACGGAGGGGTATGTGAACTCACCGCAATATCAGCACTACACGCTATTCCATGCCAACAATCTCAGTAGCACCAGTGGCTGGCCCTACCCTTACAACGACAATAACGAACTCACGAACACGTCGTCACCCAAGGCGTCACTGCTGCACGAAAACGCGGACGGAACAAAACTGATGTCAAAGCCCATCACCAACATTTCCATCAACAGTGACGGGCTGGCGGCTTTCGACTTCATGGGTGGCTCGACAGACATTCAAACTGTAGAGCATAAGAAGCTAACAAACGATTTCAATTACTACAACCTTACCGGTCAACGCATCATGAAACCGCAGAGAGGCATCTATATCGTCAATGGTCGCAAGGTTGCTCTTAAATAACTCCTGCAGTTCACCCTCAAAACCTTTTTCCTCTGATTATTTTGTATTGTGCTTATTTATTCGTAACTTTGCACACACAAAAAAATTGTATTTCAATTAAATCAGAGATGGACATGAAGAAAATACTAACGATAGTGGTTATGCTCGTCGTAGCAGTAACCTCATGGGCAGTACCTGCTGCTCCCAGTACCGTCAAGGTACAACAGCCCGATGGTAGTTATGTAACCATTAAGCTTCACGGTGACGAGTGGCTCAACTATACCACCACTGAAGACGGATATACCGTAGTAAAAAACGACAAGGGGTGTTATGTCTATGCCTTGAAGCACGACGGACAGCTACGCGCCTCAAGCGTTGCAGCACACGACGCCCAAGAGCGTCTGGCACAAGAACAGCTTTTCGTGGCAGGACTGCAGAAAAGACTTCTCCCCCAGATGTCGGCTGAGACAGCAAAGATGAAAGCCGAAGTAGAGCAGCGCGAAGCCAACAAGCTCGCTTCACGTCATTCAGCAAACAAGGACAGCCGCCGTGCTGCCCGTTACGACTACAACAACTTCCACGGTCTGATTATACTTGTGCAATGGAACGACAAAGAGTTCTCACGCACCGACTATAAAAGCATCGTTACCGACATGGTTAATCAGGAGAACTATACAGGTTTCGGCAGTTGGAGGTACACGGGCAGCGTGCGCGATTACTTCTCGGACAACTCTTTAGGAAAGTTTAAGCCCCAATTCGACATCGTAGGTCCTTACACCGTTGACTACAGTCAGTATTCCTATAACGACGGTGACAACTATGCACGCTTTCGCATCACACATTCAGCCATCAACATGGCAGACGATGACGGAGTGGACTTTAGCAAATATGACGGCGATGGCGACGGCGTTGCCGACCTGGTGTTCTTCATCTTTGCAGGAAACGGTGCAAACTATTCGGGCAACGACCAACGTCTGTGGTGGCCTCACCGCAGCATTCTCTATAACACATCGACATGGAGAGCCGGCATTCAGAAGGACGGAGTGCAGCTATACGACTACGCCAGCAGCGTAGAACTCTATGGCACAACAAAAACTCCCAACAGCGTCAGAATAGATGGCATCGGCACCATCTGCCATGAGTTCAGCCACGTATTAGGTCTGCCCGACTTCTACGACACCAACTATGATAAAGATGGCAAGGAGGAGAGCAACCATCCCGGTCTTTGGTCTGTCATGGCTGGCGGCAGCTATGAGAACTACAGCCGCACGCCTGTGGGTTACTCCTTGTTTGAACGCTGGTCGGTAGGCTTTGCTGATGACCCTGAGACTATCAGTCAGAAAGGAGCATACACCTTACCGCCACTGTACCAAGAGCAGAAAGGATATCGCATCGACACACCCGTAGAAGATGAATTCTTCCTGTTAGAAAACCGCCAGCAGTCACAATTCAAGTGGGATGCCTACCTGCCTGGTAGCGGTATGCTGGTTCACCGTGTAGACTTCACGAATCCCAGCATTTGGAGTCTCGGAGGTTTCCGGCAAAACATTGTCAATGCAGACCCTGACCACAACTATTACGAGGTAATACGTGCCAACGGTCCACACAAGAGTAACGGAAATTATGTCGCCTCGGCCGACGACGTTTTCCCTGCCAAAGGCAAAACAGAACTCAGCAACGAGACGTCACCAGCTAATCTCAAGACATGGAATAAGACTGACAATGAGTGGGCACTGACAGGAATAACGATGTCCAACGGCATCATCACATTCCAAGTCAGCGACTATGAATTAGAAGCCATCACCATCGAACCTTCTTCCATCGTTGACTTACCCATCGGAGTCTCTCGGCAACTGTCCACACAACTGACTCCCAGCGCCGCAAAGAACACATTATCGTGGAGCAGTGACGATGCCTCCATCGCCTCTGTCGATGAGAACGGAAAAGTAAAAGGCATCAGTGCCGGAACGACCACGATCCGCGTTATAAGCGACAACTTCATAGAAGCCACCTGTCAAGTTACGGTCAAAGACATTCCTACCTATCGCATTGCCGACTTCAAACAACAAGCCACAGGAACACCACTGTTACTAAACCTCGACAATGCAGAAGTATTGACAGTATATAATAATACCGCCTATGTACGCGATGCTACTGGAAGCATCATGGTCAACAACGGAATAATCGGACTAAAGAAGAACGACCGCATCACTGGTGTCATCACTGCCCAGATAAATTTCAACAACAAGATGCCTGAGGCCATTCTTGCCGATGATGTTGATGTCAGCTCACTCTACATTACCGCAGGTGACAATGTGGAGCCGCGTGAGGTCTCACTCGACAAACTCACAGAAGCAGACTACTGTGACTACGTGTTAGTAAAACAAGCTCGCTTAATAAACGATGGCGGTGCTTGGGCTGTTAATGCAGAAGGTCAAAAGACTGTTCGCTTATGGAATAAGTTTGCTGTCAATATCAGCAGAGATTTCTCCAAAGAATATAACGGCAACTACTACGACATTCCGGCTATCTATGGTACGGATACGAAAGACGGTGAAGTCATCAACGAGTTGTACATGATGGCGACACCCACCAAGGTCAGTGCTCCTACGGGGATTGATATGACGCGTTACACATCGTCGGTTAAGAATGACACCTATTATAATCTGAACGGTCAGCGTGTTGACAAGGACTATAAAGGCATCGTCATCGTCAATGGCAAGAAAGTAAGACGCTAAGACTTTCAGCGCTTTTGCTGAAAGAATGCTTGCATCAGCTGGCGGCACTCCTCCTCAAGGATGCCGCCAGTTACTGTACACTTGGGATGCAAGGCTCTGGGGGCGAAGTCGCTATATCCTCGTTTTTCGTCACGACACCCATATACAACGCGAGGTATCTGACTCCAACCGAGCGCTCCTGCACACATCGTGCAAGGCTCTACCGTAACATACAGCGTGCAGTCCGTAAGGTATTTACCTCCCAACTCGTTGGCGGCAGCCGTGATAGCTTGCATCTCTGCATGCGCTGTCACGTCGTGTAGCGTCTCCGTCAGGTTGTGAGCGCGCGCAATAATCCGTTCTTTACAAACCACTACGGCACCGATGGGCACTTCGCCCTCTTCGAAAGCCTGCTGCGCCTCGTCTAACGCCTTGCGCATATACCTCTCGTCATTCTTTTGTTGTTCCATGCTGCAAAAGTACGAATAAGAAAGCAAATAAACAAATTATTACGTATAAATAAAGGTGACGGCACGCAACTCAGTACATACCGCCACCTATATAATAAATATGTAATCAACGATTACTTCATTTCTTTACAAGCAAAAACACAAAAAAATAAATGATTTTATTTTGTTTTGCACTCGGAAATGCAAAAGAAAAGCAGGCTTTCTTTTTGCATTTCACTCGTTTTTCCGTAACTTTGCAACGTGAACTGGAATATCATTCATATTGACGAAACAGACTCGACCAACAACTGGCTGAAAGCGCACGGCAAAGGCGACATGGTGGCATGGACCGACTACCAGACGGCGGGACGTGGCTGTGGCACCAACACGTGGGAGTCGGAACGAGGCAAGAACCTGACGTTTTCCCTGCTGTTCCACCCCACTGACATCCAGGTCTCGCGTCAGTTCCACATCTCCATGGCTATTTCGCTGGCACTCTGCGAGGCGCTGGGGCAACACATCGGCGATGTTGGCATCAAGTGGCCCAACGACATTTACTGGCGCAATGCCAAGATTGCCGGCATTCTCATTGAGAACCAGCTGCAGGGCAACACCATCAAAGACAGCATCATCGGTATCGGACTGAACGTCAATCAACGTCAGTTTCACAGCAAGGCTCCCAACCCCGTTTCGCTTTGGCAGATAACAGAGCAGGAGACTGACCGTGAGCAACTATTGAATGACATCCTACAGGCTTTCGACAGAAAGATAGAACAAGACGTCCGTCAACAATACCTCTCCACGCTATACCGTCGCAAGGGTTTCCACCCTTATGTCGACAAGACTGGTCCGTTTATGGCTGAGCTGACAGACGTGGAAGACGATGGACATATCGTCTTAAGCGACGAGAAGGGGCAGCGACGCCGCTACGCCTTCAAGGAAGTTCAGTTTGTCCTGTGACGAAACGCCGAAACATCGAAACACTAAAAACAATAATAAAATAAAATAAAATACTATGGCAAGATTTAAACGAATTCTATTAAAGTTATCAGGCGAGAGCCTCATGGGAAAACAAGGATACGGAATAGATCCGGAACGCCTGAGCGACTATGCCCGCCAGATAAAGGAAGTGAGCGAGATGGGCGTACAGGTAGGTATCGTCATCGGTGGCGGTAACATTTTCCGCGGACTGAGCGGCAGCCAGAAAGGTTTCGACCGTGTCAAAGGCGACCAGATGGGAATGTGCGCCACCGTCATCAATTCGTTGGCACTCAGTTCTGCTTTGGGAGCCATTGGCGTAAAGAACAAGGTGCTGACGGCTATCCGCATGGAGCCCATCGGCGAGTTCTACACCAAATGGAAAGCCATCGAGGCGATGGAGGCTGGCTACGTGTGCATCTTCTCGGCAGGCACCGGCTCACCCTACTTCACTACCGATACGGGCAGCAGTCTGCGCGGCATTGAGATAGAAGCCGACGTGATGCTTAAGGGAACGCGTGTTGACGGCATCTATACTGCCGACCCAGAGAAAGACCCCACTGCCACAAAGTTTAACGACATTACGTATAAAGAGGTGCTCGCCCGAGGACTGAAGGTGATGGACCTGACGGCTATCTGTATGTGTCAGGACAACAATCTCCCCATCTATGTATTTAACATGGATATCGTTGGGAACCTGAAGAAGGTCATGGACGGGGAAGACATCGGAACCTTGGTTCATAACTGACAACAGTAAAGGGCTCCTCGTGTGGAGCCCTTTACTGTTTTATTTCTCTTCTACAAAGTCTACGTACTCTGCATCATCATCGTCGAAAATCTTACGCTCATTACGCTGTCTGTCTTGCTGTATTATGGTTTCACCCGTTGATGCCTGCGGCTGCTGCGCCTGTTGGGGTTCTTCTTGCGACTGCTCGGTCTGTGCGGAGTCGGTTGAGTGACTGCGGTGGCTGTACTGTTGGCGCTGACGGCCCGTTTCGTCACGGTACTGGCGTTCCTGTGTCTCGGCAGCCTTCTCGGCAGCCTGACGCATTCGGGAAATCGTTCTTTTTATCATGCCCCAAGTCAGCATCAGGATTAGAACGACGAGAAAGAACAAAAAGACTAAAATTCCTAATATACCCTTAAACATAAAGCTTTGTTACTATAAAGTTAGTTATTATCAGTTGACGTGATGCGTATTGATGGCTGAGAGGACGACATACCAAGCAATGATAGCTGCCAAACCACTGATGCTGCCATACAGCAACAACGGAATCAGCAGCAGAGGGATGCAGGTTAACAGGAAGACGTATTTCACCTCATTACCTTTCCAGCCCCACGTTTTAAACTTCAAGGCAAACATCGGAATCTCGCTCACCAACAGCCAGCTGCTGACGAAGATGCCTGCAAAGACTCCATAATATAATAAAGGTGAAGACAAGAGCCACTCGCCAGTACCCACCATCAGCGCTCCCCAGAAGAGTGCGTTGGCAGGCGTCGGCAGTCCTATGAAGCCCATGGCTTGCCGCTCGTCCAGGTTAAACTTCGCCAGACGTAAAGCCGAGAAGGCTGCCATGACGAAAGCCACATACGCCAGATAATGCCACGGCAGGTATTCCGCTCCCTGCTTCAGGAAGTCAAAGAGGATGGCCGAAGGTGCAAAACCGAAAGTGATGTCATCAGCCAACGAGTCCAGCTCCTTGCCGATAGGCGAACTCACGTGGAGCAGACGTGCCGTCATGCCATCGAAGAAGTCGAAGACAGCACCGATAACTATAAACAGCAAGGCAGTGTCCCACACGCCGCAGAGTGCCCAATAGGTTGCGATGCATCCTGAAATGAGGTTACAACAGGTGATGGTATTAGGTATATGTTTCTTCATGCTGCTTAAGATCTATATTCAACGCAGTTTAGCTATCACGGTTTGGTCGCCAATGGTAGGCTGGTTGAGGGTGACACAGGCCTTTGCCGTTAGAGGCAGGTAGACATCCACACGACTTCCCAGTTTGATGAATCCCAAATGCTCGTCAATGTAGCACTCTTCGTTTTCCTTGGCATAAGTTACAATGCGTCGCGCCATGGCGCCTGCTATCTGTCTGACCAGCACCTGCTGACCGTTGGGAGTCTCTATCATGATGTCAGCATGTTCGTTCTCTTCGCTGGCTTTCGGCAGCCATGCCTTATGGTAGTTGCCGTTGAAGTGTTTGACAAACATCACCTTACCGTCAACAGGAAACCAGTTCGCATGCACATTCAGCGGACTCATAAAGATGCTGATCATCAACCGCTTGTCATGAAAATACTCGTGCTCGTCGACCTCTTCCACTACGACAATTTTGCCGTCGGCAGGTGCAACGACGAGTTTCTCGGTATCGCCGTTAAAATAGCGGATGGGACAGCGGTAGAAGTTCAGTGCCATGAGCCACACGGCACCCAGCACACCGATAAAAAGCCAGAAGGGAATCTTCGTATCAACGAACCACCACAACAGACAACCGCCCAAAGCCAGTAACAGCATGCTGATTGTCAGTTCGTTGGTTCCCTCGCGATGTATTCTTATTTTCTTTAGTTTCTTGATTCTTTCTCCCATGGGGTCTTTCGTAGTATGTTTTATTCAACGCCACAAAGGTACGCTTTTTTTGTTAAACTTACAAATTTTTCTCCCCATTCTTTTGGTTATCTCATCTTTTAGCCGTAACTTTACGGCTCAAAAACTGAAAGCTACTCTATTATGCAAGACTTCGTACATCTTCATGTACATACATATTACTCTATTCTCGACGGACAGTCGAGCATCAAGCGACTCGTCGACAAGGCGATAGGCAACGGCATGCGCGGCATGGCTATCACCGACCATGGCGACATGTTTGGTATCAAAGAATTTCACGACTACGTCGGCTCCGTCAACAAAGGTCGCAAGAAGGAGGGCAAGGAGCCTTTCGTCCCCATCTTCGGTTGCGAGATGTACGTCTCGCGTCATGGTTCCAAGTCGCTACGTCGCGGCAAGGAGGACCAGAGCGGTTATCACCTCATCGTCTTGGCAAAGAACTATAAAGGCTATAAGAATCTTATCAAGCTGGTAAGCCGTTCGTGGGTCGACGGTTTCTATATGCGACCGCGTACCGACCGCGAGGATTTGGAGAAATACCACGAGGGACTCATCGTCTGCTCTGCCTGCATTGCCGGCGAGGTTCCCAAGAAGATTCTCAACGGCGACATCGCCGGAGCCCGCGAGGCAGTGGAGTGGTACCACCGCGTCTTTGGCGACGACTACTACCTGGAGCTGCAGCGCCACGAGGTGAAGGACCCTTCCCTGCGCGCCAACCGTGAGACCTTTCCCTTGCAACAGAAGGCGAACAAGGTGCTCGTCGAACTGGCTCAGGAGTATGGCATCAAGCTCGTCTGTTCCAATGACGCACACTTTGTAGACCAGGAGAATGCCGAGGCACACGACCACCTCTTGTGTCTTTCTACAGGTAAAGACCTGGATGACCCTACCCGCATGCTCTACTCGAAGCAGGAGTGGTTTAAGACGCGCGAGGAGATGAACGACGTCTTCCAGGATATACCCGAAGCACTCAGCAACACCTGCGAGATATTGGACAAGGTGGAAATTTACAGTATCGACCACGACCCCATCATGCCCTTCTTCCCTATACCCGAAGACTTCGGCACCGAGGAACAGTGGCGCCAGAAGTTTACGCAGGAGCAACTTTACGAGGAGTTTACGCGCGACGAGAATGGACTAAACCCCATGCCACGCGAAGAGGGCGAGAAGAAGATACAGAAGCTCGGCGGCTACGACAAGCTGTATCGCATCAAGTTCGAAGCCGACTACCTGGCTAAACTGGCGTACAAGGGAGCCGCCCGCTGCTACAACAACGGACAACCCGTTGACATCACGGAAGAGCAGGTAGCGGCAGCTGATTCCTCACTCGTCATTCTTCACTCGTCACTTCCCAAGGAGGTCGACGACCGCATACGCTTCGAGCTGCACATCATGAAGACGATGGGTTTCCCTGGCTACTTCCTTATTGTGCAGGACTTCATCAACTCCGCACGCGACGAACTGGGTGTCATGGTGGGTCCGGGACGTGGTTCGGCAGCCGGCTCTGTGGTGGCTTACTGTCTGGGTATTACCAAGATAGACCCGCTGAAATACGACTTGCTGTTCGAGCGTTTCCTCAATCCTGACCGTATCTCGCTGCCTGATATCGACACCGACTTCGACGACGACGGGCGCGGCAAGGTGCTGAAGTGGGTGGAAGACAAGTATGGTCATGAAAACTGTGCACACATCATTACCTATGCCACCATGGCGACGAAGAATTCCATCAAGGACGTTGCCCGTGTGGAGAAGGTGCCAATCCCCGTATCCAACGCACTCTGCAAGGCCATTCCCGACCGCTTGCCTGATGTCGATGGAAAGACGCCCAAGATGAATCTTACCAACGCCATCAAGGCGGTTCCTGAGTTGCGTGACGCCGAGGCCTCCACCGACCCTGCCCTGCGCAACACCATCAAGTATGCCAAGATGCTCGAGGGTACTGTGCGCGGCACGGGCATCCATGCCTGTGGCTTCATCATCTGTCGCGACCCCATCTCCGACTGGGTACCGGTCTCGACGGCTGACGACCCTGACTTCAAGGACACCAAGACCAACTGCACGCAATACGACGGACACGTCATTGAGTCGACGGGACTTATCAAGATGGACTTCCTGGGACTGAAGACGCTGTCGGAGTTGAAGGAGGCTTGCGAGAACATCAAGATTACGCGTGGCATAGATATCGACTTGGACAACATTCCCATTGACGACCCGAAGACTTACGAGCTATACCAGCAGGGACGCACCATCGGGACTTTCCAGTTTGAGTCGGCAGGCATGCAGAAATACCTGCGCGAGCTGAAACCCACTGTCTTCGAGGATCTCATCGCCATGAATGCCCTCTACCGTCCGGGACCTATGGGATACATCCCACAGTTCATTCGCCGTAAACATGGCGAGGAGCCCATCACTTACGACATTCCCGTCATGGAGAAATACCTGAAGGACACCTACGGCATTACTGTCTATCAGGAGCAGGTGATGTTGCTTTCGCGTCTGCTTGCCGACTTCACGCGTGGTGAGAGCGATGCTCTGCGTAAGGCGATGGGTAAGAAGAAGAAAGACATCGTCGATGCCATGAAGCCCAAGTTTATTGAGGGCGGTAAGAAGAACGGTCACGACCCGAAGGTGCTGGAGAAGATTTGGAGCGACTGGGAAGCTTTTGCCTCCTATGCCTTCAACAAGTCGCATGCCGCCTGCTACTCGTGGGTAGCCTTCCAGACTGCTTACCTCAAGGCGAACTATCCTGCAGAGTTCATGGCTGCCATCATGAGTCGCCGTCGCGACCAGATTACGGAGATTACCAAGCTCATGGACGAGTGTAAGCAGATGGGTATTGCCACGCTGGGTCCCGATGTCAACGAGTCGTACCAGAAGTTCGGTGTCAACAAGAAAGGCGAGATACGCTTCGGCTTGGCAGCTATCAAGGGTATGGGCGACGGCGTTGCGCAGGCAATCATTGACGAGCGCCAGAAGAACGGACCCTACAAGAACATCTTCGACTTCGTCCAGCGCATCAACTTCAGCCAGGTCAATCGCAAAGCCTTCGAGTCGCTGGCACTGAGCGGCGGCTTCGATAGCTTCGGACTGCGACGCGAAGACTACTTCGTGCAGAACCATAAGGGTGAGACCTTCATCGATACCATCATGCGCTACGGACAGCTCTACCAACAGGAGAAGCAGGAGGCGCAGAACTCGCTCTTCGGCAGCTTCGACGACGGTGTCGAGATACAGACGCCGCCACTGCCCAAATCGGACGTACGCTGGAGCGACATTGAGCGACTGAACAAGGAGCGCGAACTGGTGGGCATCTACCTGTCGGCTCATCCGCTGGACGAATACAAAATTGTGCTTGACAACTTGTGTAACACCAAGTGTGCCGATTTGGCAGACACTGCCGCATTGGCTGACCGCGAGGATGTCGTTCTGGGTGGCATCGTGACGAACGTCCGTACGGGCTTCACGAAGACGGGCAACCCCTTTGGCATTGTAACACTGGAAGACTTCGAAGGCTCAGGGGAGTTGGCGCTGTTCGGTGAGGATTGGGGCACCAGGTCTGGAATGTTCACCCAAGGAGCCTCCATCTATGTGACTGGCAAGGTCAAGCCGCGCTTCGCTTATAACGACAAGGGACCTAAAGAACTGAAGGTGACGGGGGTGGAATTCTTGCAAACCGTAAAGAACCGTGCCATCGACCGCATCACCATCTCGCTGACTACCAGTATGCTGAACGAGGAGATTGTGGCCGAACTGGGTGAGCTTATCAACGAGCACCCTGGCAACACCAAGCTCTTCTTCCAGCTGCACGACGGCACAGGACGCCACCACGTTCTGCTGCGCAGCACCTCCAAGACGGTGGATGTCAAACAGGACCTCGTGCGCTATATCGAGCAGACGCCGGCACTGGACTATAAGATTAATTAGATGTTTGATGTAAGACGTAAGAAGGATGATGTAAGGGGTGCGTTTGGCATGATATTTGTAAAAGGTTAAATTGAGAACGAAACAGTATATTGTAAATCACAAATTGTAAATTAGCATTATGGAAGTAACAATCACAAGCGAGAACTTTGAGAGTCTGAAGAGTGGCGACATGCCGTTAGTAGTTGATTTCTGGGCAACGTGGTGTGGTCCCTGCCGTATGGTTGGTCCCATCATCTCTGAGCTCGCCACGCAGTATGACGGCAAGGTAGCTGTCGGCAAGTGCGACGTCGAGGAGAACGAGGAGCTGGCTGTTGAGTTCGGCATCCGCAACATCCCCACCATTCTGTTCTTCAAGAACGGGCAGGTTGTCGACAAGATTGTCGGTGCTCAGCCCAAGGCTAAAATTGAAGAGAAGTTCCAGGCACTGCTGTAAACTGCTCCTTGTTGCACGACAACGAGTGCTTAACGCCGGATAACGAACGCTTAACGCCGGATAACCCAGCCTTAATTTCCAATAACCCGCCCTTATCGCGCGATAAGGGCGGATTATTTTCTATTATCCTTTGCCGTTCACGGTTTTTTTTCGTAACTTTGCCAGCAACTAAACAGCTTCCGTATGAAACATGTATTTACGACATTCATCCTTCTTGCGACACTACTCATGCCGGCAAAGGCTCAGTATGGCCCTGTGGGCTTCGTCAACTATAACGACGGCATCAATGGCATTACAGGTGGTATGGGTGGACAAACAGTAAGGGTCTCCAACCGCACGGATTTGGCAAAGTATGCAGGCGCGGCTACACCTTATATTATTATAATAGAGGGCAAACTGGAGGGTAACGGACTGAAACGGACCAAGGACATCATCGAGGTTGGCAGCAACAAAACCATCGTGGGTGTCAAAGGTGCTGAGCTGGCTGGCATCGGACTGAACATCAACGGCAAAGAGAACATCATCATACGTAACCTCATCATCCATCATGCCGACCCTGACGGAATTGCCGCACGCAACTCACACCACATCTGGGTTGACCACTGCGATGTCTACAGTCAGGACGAAGCTGACAAGGAGGACTGGGACGGACTCATCGACCTGACCATAGGCTCCAGCTACCTCACCGTCAGCTACTGCTACCTGCACGACCACCACAAGGCGTGCCTGCTCAATTCGGGTACCATGCACTTCGAGGACTACGGCAAGAACAGAGCCACCTACCACCACAACTACTTCACCCGTACTGATCAGCGCAATCCGCGCATCGGTTACGGACTGGGGCACGTGTTCTGCAACCTCTACGAACACATAGGCTCCTACGCCATCGGGCTACACACGCAGGCCAAGGTTGTATCGGAGCACAATTACTTCGGTACCAGCGTCAATCACCCCTTCGAACAAATGTATGCCTCAAGTCTTGACGATGCCTCTTGCGGATTCTTCATCGACCGCGACAGCCATTTCGCCAAGTCCATGCCCTCGGGTTTCAAGTACCAGCCTACAGGTACCGACTTCGACCCACAATGGTGGTACGACTACGCTTTCGTCATGCAGCCTGCCAGCGACGTTGCTGCACTCGCCTCACAGGTTGGTCCCATCGAGGGATTGGAACACGAACCCATCCTCTGGCCAGGCAATGGAGCCACCTGTCTGCCTACCGACATCAAGTTGGCTTATAGCACACCGGAAAACGCGACAGCTACGGAGGTGTACCTTGGCACTTCTAAAAGTGACCTGTCACTCATAGATCCGGCTACGCTTACCCTTCAGCCTGCCACCACTTACTACTGGTACGTCAAGGCACTGACGAAAACGGACAGCTACTCATCGCCCGTCTATCAGTTTACCACAGCAAGTGAAAAAGCGTCAAGCCCCACCCCACTCGACGGCGAGCAGAACGCTCAGCTACGTGTGGCTACGGCAGCAGAAGCCAAGACTGGTGCCATGCCGCTACAGTGGCGACCAGCGGCTGATGCCAAAGCCTATCACGTCTATCTGGCAAACGACCAAGGGGAACTCGACGGTTCTCAAGTGACTACCGTTACCTCCACCAGTTGCCAACCAGAAGTGCTCAATTATGGTGAGACTTACTACTGGCGAGTGGACGCCGAAAAGCAGGATGGCACCATCGTAACGGGTGACACGTGGACATTCACGTCACCCGCCAAAGCCATAAAGTTGGGACGGACTGAGATGGAACACCTCGCACGTAGTGCCTACGCCTATCTTGAGCGTGAGGATGGTGCTTGGTTCAAAGCCTCTAACGACTCCGTCACTGTTGGCGAGGCAGGTCCTGGTGCCATGACTGGCATCTGGCAGGGTGACGACGGCAACTACAAGGTCAGCATCGACTTCTACGACGAAGCCGCAGGACAAGCCTGGATGGGGTTGTCCGTAAACGATGCGCTCATCGACCAGTGGAAGGGTAGCAAGAAATACGGTATGACGACACACACGCTCGCCAACGAGCTCTCGCTGAAGAGGGGTGACCAGTTGCGCATTGACTTTTACACCCAGAGCAAGATGCGCTGTCGCATTGACTGCATCGACATTGTCCAAGGCAGCACCGACATCAGAACCGTCAACCGCCCTGAAAGCAGCGGACATAATGCCGTCATCTATGACCTGCAAGGGCGCCGACAGTCGCTACCCCTGCGGCCAGGCATCTATATCATTAACCACCGCAAGGTCGTTTGTCGTTGACATATCTTGTTGCAAAAACAACAAATTAAAACGATACATCCAAACAATTTTACAAAAAAGTAAAGGGCGGCCTTAACGCCGCCCTTTACTTTATGCAAGTATAGAGTAAACTCTCACTTCGCTTACTTAATCACGACCTTTTTGCCGTTCATGATAACCAGACCCTTGTAGTCGGCACCGACCTTCTGACCAGCGAGGTTGTACATGACATTGTCAGCCTTCACAGCCTTGCCAGCTGCTACGCTCTGGATGCCATCGGCACCACCGGCAGTCAATGTGCCCTCCAACGTGAAGTTGTCAAAGCTCATAGCCTTGGCGCTATCCTTGTTGAAGTCAACATCAGCTATCACACGATAAGTACCTGCTTCAAGCTTGAAGTCTGCGGGCAGAGGAGTCTCAACACCTACACCTTCCTTAAAGCCGGGATAGTACTGAATAGCCTGATAGTTGACGGCTTTTCCTTCAGTATTCTTCGCCTCAAACAGGAACGAAACGCCTTCCTTAGTAATACGGCAGTAGCTACCTGCACCCCATTCCAAGTTATTGTAGCCACCAGTTACCGTGACCCATGTAGAGTTGTAAAGCTCAGTCTCACCCTTCATAATGCGGATGCAGTAAGCAGGATTAGACTCAACCAGCAAGTCGAAGTCAATAGCGTTTACCGCAAAAGTGCAACCATCAGCAACAGTCAAATCGAAGCCGAATGCCCAGCCTTCAGAGCCAAGAGGATTATCTGTATTGTGATTAGAAGCACCTGCTGCTGTACAATTCAACATCCAAACATAGTCACAGCTGATACCTTTTACACCCTGATGACAAACGTCCTTCTTTTTATAGCCATTCTCAGCTGTCTTATCTTCTACAATAGTTGACTTGATAGCATCGTTTTCGAAGAACTGTACAGTCAGACCAGCAGCACTCTTATTGAAGTTAGCCGTAGTAATTTTAGAGAAATCAGCATAGGTATTCTCCTGACCATCCAGCAAGGGACGAACAATACCGACTGTGTAATCACCATCTACAATGGCTGCACCAGCAGCGTCATACTTCACCAACTGGTTATTTGAGCTGAACTCATAGGTAGAGTTATACTTTGTAAGAGTACCCTTAACAATGACGTTAGCACCTACTGCTACATCTTCTTTAGATGTGAACTTCTCACCACCGATGTTCAATCCGCCATAGCACTCCAACTGCTTGGTAGTTGTGCCATCGTCAGAAATCCAATAAGTAATTGAGCCATAGGTCTCATTGAATTTGTCAACCTGAGAAACGATACCCTTCACATATACGGTCTCACTCAGAGCCTGACCAGCATCAATCAGGTCAAAAGCCTGTGCAACAGTATAGGCTGTCTCCTCTGTGTTGGCAATGTGAACGTCGGCAGGAATTTCATCTCCTTCATAGTAGATGGTCAATTTCTGAATACGAATCTGGTTGCCGGTAGCAGCCTTATTGTTCAAAGTCAGAGTTGAAGCACTACCCGTCCACTTTGTGTTCTCTGCATCATAAGTTCCTGAATCGAAACCATTGTTGTTATCATTAATCAAGCCACTAGAATCGAGTCCGAACTTGATAACCTTAATGGGTTTAGTGGCAGTAAAGATAACATTATTCTTTGCATAGACACGAATGGCAGAGCCAGTGGTGTAATACTTAGGAGACGTACCGCCATTGGCCTCGAAAGTGATGGTTACATTCGTTCCTTGTACGGTCTTCATCTCTTCTTGGTTTGCATAGCCCTTAGCCGAAAAATCAATCGTCTCTTCGGCCATCACATTACCCATGACCATTGCCAGAGCGGCAACGAATAAATAACGTAAAGTTTTAATCATAATGTAGTGTTTTTAAAGTTAATATTATGTTGTAAAATAATGTTTTGTGTGCAAAGTTAAGTAATGTTTTTGACTTTTGCAAACGTTTACGAAAGTTTTTTCAAAAAAAGTAAAGGGTAGCAGTCTGCTACCCTTCACCTTATCATATTTTACTACAAATTAGCGGCTGTTAATTACCTGACTTCACATAGGGGTTGTAGCCAGGATTCTGACCGAACTCATTGGCATTGGTCAACTTATCAAGGAACGTATTGGGGATTGGCCACAGATTATGGTACTCCTGTACCACGTCATTTCCGTCCCAAGCGGGATTATGACCACGGATGTACTCAACCAACTTGCCAGTGCGCTTCAGGTCGAACCAGCGCAGCCATTCGCCGCAAAGCTCGCGGGCACGCTCCTCGAGAATCCACTCGATGGTCATGTTGCTAGCAGTAACATCAGCCTGAGCCTCAGCCAGCGTATGACCAGGAGCTACGATGCGCTGGTTACGAATCTCGCTCTTGATGATGTTGGCAGCCTCACCAGGATTGCCCAGTGCTATCTGACACTCAGCAGCGATCAGCGGCATCTCAGCATAGCGCATCACAGGAGCATCGGCAAAGCCTACGTTACCATTGGCAGCCTTCAGCAGAATAGTGCCACCAGGGTCGCCATCCCAGATACGATACTTCTTAAAGCGTGGGAAGGCCTCATACTTGGTCTTGATATCAGAACGGATACGGCAACCACCCTGAGCATTTACGTTAGCCACATCGTAGGTATCCTCCAGTCCGCAAAGAGCAGTACCGTCACCAGCAGCATCTTCCTTTTGATCTTGAGTCACGTTATTCTTCGTAAATTTCAGGACGATATCACCATTGTTTACCGTCATGCCAACAATACTTGCCGGAGCATTGTAGTTATCAGCCATAACTTGAGTCCAAGTGTACGAGCCACTGGGAGTGCTCTCTGGGAACTCTTCCTGGAAGAGCACCTGATAGCGGATGTCCCAGTCTTTCCACAATTTCAAGAAGTAATAGGTAGGCATAAGCAGTACGCTCTCCTTCGGATATTCCCAAGTAGTAGCCGTCGACGTAATTCCGGCACGGTCCAACAGACGTGGAGCCCAGTAGAGGTGCAGACGGTTGGGGTTGTTGGGGTTCGGATTGAGCGAAGCGTCAGAAGAGTGAGACGTTACCCACAGGAACTCGGTATTGTTCTTGTTGTTCTTAGCCTGCCAAATCTCGTCGTACGTATTATATAAGGTGATGCCTAGCGCTGCCTTGTGGTCCATGACATACTTGGCAGCATCGTAAGCCTTCTGGTAGAAAGCACGCTGTTCGGCACTTCCCTTAGCCTCGTACTGAGCACGAGCCAGACTAACACGAGCCAACAGAGCATAGGCAGCCTTCTTGGTAGCACGACCTACATTGCCGTTGTAAGGATTGACGGGCAGCAGATTGGCAGCCTGTTCTGCGTCAGGAATGATGACCTGGTCGTAGATGTCTTTGCGGTTGGTACGATGAGCCTCGAACGAAGGTTCGTTGACGGCAACGGTACGCATATCGATATCGCCAAACCACTCTACCAGCCACCAGTAAGCGAAGGCACGGATAAAGCGGGCCTCGCCCTCGAAGTCGGCACGTGTCTCATCACTAAGCCCTGTAGTGCGGGGCAGATACTGCAGCACGGCATTGGCGACGTTGACGTTGTCGTAGTTGCGTTCCCAAGCTCCCTTTACCTGACCACGGTCGCCCTGCAGGTTAACGAAACGGGTGAGCTGCATACCATACTCGTTCTTCTCTGGCGTATTAGCCCAAAGGTCGCCGGCACCCTCGAAATAGAGCACGGGGTCCTCACGTCCGAAGTATTTCCATTTGTAGTTATAATACAACTGGTTCACCAAGCCCTCAATACCCTGAGGAGTAGCAAATACAGCCTCGGCATCCTCACTGGAGGGATTGTATTCGTCCAAGTCGCACGAGGTAAAGCTCAGCGAGATGGATCCCAGGAGCAGTGCTCCCATGAAATATTTATTGAATAGTTTCATAGTTCCTTGTTCTTTAGTTAAAAGTTAACATTCACACCGACGGTAACGCTACGCTGCTGTCCCTCGGGATCCCACTCCTTCATCCAGTCTTCCTTGACGATATAGAGAGGATTGTTGACTGTAGCATAGACACGTGCACTCGACATGTGCAGTTTCTTGGAAACAGACTTTGGCAGTGTATAGCCAACGGTAACGCGCTTCAGCTTAATGAACGAATGCTCTACGTAGCCTAACGACTGGTAGCCTACATAGTCGAACAGCTTGCTGTTGAGCTTCAGGGCAGGGAATGAGCCACCCTCGTTGGTGCCTGCTACCCAGTAGTCCATATTGGCATACTTACCACCGGTAGAGGGGTCGAAGCTTGCCAACGGGCTCTCACCCCAGTGTCCCCAACGGGCATAGATGTAGATGTTGAAATCCCAGTTCTTGTAACGCAGGTCGTTGTTGAAGCCAAGGAACCAGTCGGGCGACTGTGAACCGATGTACTCGATATCCTTGTTCTGATCGATGACATGGTCGCCATCCAAGTCAGCCACCTTGATATCACCAGGCTGGAAGGGTTGTGTCTTGGCAGCATCCTTGAAGTAGGTAGCAGCCTCAGCAGCCTCGGCAGTGGTCCAGATGCCCAAGTAGCGGAAGGTCTTATACGACTTGATGGGGTGATCCAGCATCAGCGTAGAGTTCTCCTTGTTAGTACCTACCTGAATGTCGGTACCGTCAACGAGGTCGATAATCTTCTCCTTGTTAGCAGAGAACGACAGCGTTGTGTTCCAAGTGAAGTCCTTCTTGACGATGTTGCGTGAGTTGATGGTCAACTCAACACCACGGTTGCGAGTAGAACCGATGTTGGTGTAGGTGGCAAACTTACCATCATTACCTGCTGATGTAGGCAGAGAGCGCAACAGAATCAGGTCGGTAGTCTTCGTGTTATAGTAGTCGAAGGTGATGCTCAGACGGTTGTTGAACAACATCAAGTCGAAACCGAGGTCGATGGTCTTAGACTTCTCCCAGCCGATGCCGGTGTTCTTCACCAGGTAGTTGCCGCTGGTGCTGTCGTACAAGCCCAAGGTATAACGGTTGGCTGCTGTATCCTGGAAACCGAAGCTCCAGTTAGCGAAGTTAACACCTGTTGATGAACCATAGACAGGAATACCGGCGTTACCCGTCACACCATAGGTAAGACGAATCTTCAAGTCGTCGAGCCATGACTTGGTAGCCTCCTTAATGAAAGGCTCGTCGCTGGCACGCCAAGCAAGAGCGAAGGAGGGGAAGGTATCCCACTTGTTACCCTCAGCGAGCACAGAAGCACCGTCACGACGCAGCGAAGCGGTGAAGAGGTAACGGCTCTTCCAGTCGTAGTTGACACGGAAGGCGTATGAGAAGTTCTGCTGCTTGGTATATCCGCTGGTATGGGTGGAGTGACCATCTTTACCGTCATTGCTTGCCAGATTCCACCACAGGTTGCTAGCCAGTGTCTGGTTGATAGAGGTGGCATAGAGGTTGTCGGTGGTCTTCTTGTTCCAAGTGGTCAGTGCAGTCAGTGAGAGGTGGTGGTCCTCAGGCAGCATCTTGAACTGATAGGTCAGGATGTTGTTCCACTCGATGTAGAGGCTGGAGCTCTTCTGCATGCGGGCTGTCGACTGCTTGGTACCAGCGCTGATAACGCTTGCTGAGTTAATGTCAGCATAGTCGCCCCAGCTTGCATTGGTGATATGAGAGTTCACCTGCGTGCGGAAGCTCAGTCCGTCGATGGGGTGAATGTCCAGATAACCGTTGGCAACGACATTGGTGCTGTAGTTCTCACGAGAATAGAGGTCGTTGACACCCGTATTGATAAGCGGGTTCACATAGTCGGAAGCACTCAAGGGGCGCTCTACGAGGGTAGAACCAATGTTATACACATCAGCTACGGGGTCGTAAACGCCATAGGGAGAACCAAGCTGCATACCGGTGGTAGGAGTATTCTGGTAGGGAGAGTTCTCGCTGCGGTTGTGCGTCAGCTGGAAGTTAACACCGGCATCAATCCACTTGTACAACTTGTGGTCGATGTTGGCGCGAAGCGTGTAACGGTCGTTACCGCTGCTCTTCTTCCACTTGTTGCCGTCGTTGGCGTAACCTACGCTGAAGCGAGCCTGCGTGCGGTCGTTACCACCCGAAACGGTAACGGTATGGCGGTGGCTCCAGGTAGTACCCTTCTGCAACTCCTTGTCATAGTCGGTCCAAGAGTTGGCGCGATAAGCTGCATAAGCTGCCAGACTGGGGAACAGTCTGGCGTCGTCGGCTGTTGAGCTCCACTGACCAGCATTGATAGCTGAAGTGCGCATGGCCTCGTACCAGTTGCTGCCCTCACGGTAGTCAGGATGCTGCTCACGGAAGGCGGCAGTGACATAACCATTATAAGAAATCTGCATCTTGCCAGCCTCGGCCTTCTTGGTGGTGACGATGATAACACCGTTAGCACCCTGAGAACCATAGATAGCGGTAGAAGAAGCATCCTTCAGCACGTCGATAGACTCGATATCGTCAGGGTTCAAGTCGCTGATAGAACCACCCTGCACACCATCGATGATGACCAGCGGTGCGTTGCTACCATTGATAGAACGGTTACCGCGGATACGCATCTGAAGGTCGCCGTCGGTGTCGGTGTAGACATCCAGACCAGTCACACGGCCCTGAAGGGCTGTAACGGCGCTGCTGGTAGGAGCCTGCAGCAGGGTTTCAGCCTTCACTGAAGCTACAGAACCCGTCAAGTCACGTTTCTTCACGGTACCGAAACCGATGACAACGACTTCGTCAAGTCCCAGTGCATCGGGCTCCAACGAAATATTCATCACACCAGGAGTGATGTTCACCACCTTGGTCTTGTAACCGGCATAAGACAGAGAGAGTTGCTTCTTTCCCTGAGGTACTCTGACGGTGAAGTTACCATCGATGTCGGAGATACCTCCGCCAACACCATCGACGACAGAGACGGTGACACCAATCATGGGCTCGCCGTTCTCATCTTGTACATGACCCTTTACGACCTCAGCCTGTGCGACTTCCGCCGTAGAGTTTGTACCAACACGATTCTCTGCTTGCGTAGTAGCAGGCATACACAACAGAGCAAGCGCAATAGTCCATGAGAATGCCCACGGACGACTGCAGGTTAGTTTCTTTCGTAAATAGTCCATACTTAAAGCATTTAGTTAGTAATGTTTGTAGTAATTACAATTAAGACGTTCGTTAGGTTTTATTGTCATCAATTAACAAAAAATAATCAACAAGAAATTATTCGCGACCCATCGTCCTGCTGAACGACAGTCACCTTGACAGCATCATCGGGCAGCAGGTCTTCGATGAGTTCAGGCCACTCGATGAAGCAGAGGGCACCTGAGTAGAAATACTCTTCGAACCCCATGTCGTAGACTTCCTCCAAGCGCTTGATGCGGTAGAAGTCGAAGTGATAGATAACAGGGGCGAGCGATGAGGGGGGAGAGGCGAGCGTGTACTCGTTAACGATGGCGAAGGTGGGTGAGGTGATGACGTCCTCGACGCCCAGTTCTTCGCAGATAGCCTTGACAAAAGTGGTCTTGCCTGCGCCCATCTGGCCATAGAAAGCAAAGACGCGGTGCGCGCCGATGTGGTTGATAAACGTGCGAGCCGCCTCGCTGATGTGTTCGATGTCTTTAATGATGATTTCCATTGCGGTATCGGGATATTGGGGTATTTCGGATGTTTTGATATTGCGGTAGTTCGGGATGATGGTGTTAGCGCTTCCTGCCCTTCATCGTCACGATGGGGATAATCATCTCCTCCATCGAGATGCCACCGTGCTGGAAGGTATTGCGGTAATAGGAAACGTAGTAGTTGTAGTTGTTAGGGTAGGCAAAGAAATCGTCGCCTGTAGCAAAGACGTAGCTGGTTGACAGGTTGGGGGCAGGCAGGAATGCCTTCGCAGGCTCCTTGATGACGAAGAGGTCCTTGGAGTCGTAAGCCAGGTTCTTGCCGAGCTTATAGCGCAGATTGGTATTGGTGTTGCGGTCGCCGATAATCTTAACGGGAGTAGTGGCGAGAATGCTACCGTGATCGGTGGTGATGATGATGCGGTAGTCGGTCTGCGCCAACATGCGGAACAGGTCGGCTATGACGGAATGGCGGAACCACGACAGCGTGATGCTGCGGTATGCCGACTCGTTGTTGGCGAGCTCGCGAACCATCTTCGACTCGGTGCGGGCATGGCTCAGCATATCGATGAAGTTGAACACCACGACGTTGAGGTCGTTTTTCTCCAGCGTTTTCAGCTGCCCGAGCAGCTTGTCGGCCTCTGCCGAAGTGTTGATTTTATGATACGAGAAGGTGTTGCGCCGGCGATAGCGCTCCAGCTGCGTACGAATGAGCGGTTCCTCGTTGAGGTTCTTGCCTTCTTCCTCGTCCTCGTCGACCCATAGTTCTGGGAACATCTGGGCTATCTGGACAGGCATGAGACCAGAGAAGATGGCATTGCGGGCATACTGCGTCGCGGTGGGCAGGATGCTGCAATAGACATCCTCGTCAATCTCGAACTGATCGCCTATCTCCCTCTCCAACATCTTCCACTGATCGTAGCGGAAGTTATCGAGCACGATGAGGAACACCTTCTCGCCGTCATTCAACAGCGGGAACACCTTTGTCTTAAAGATGTCCGGAGACAATAGCAGCGAGGAGCCTGAAGAGCCTCTTGCCCCCATCCACTCCGAATAATGCTGCTTGACATATTTGGCAAAGCCTAGGTTCGCCTCGCGCTTCTGCATATCCAGCATCTCCGTCATCTGCGAGTCGGTAGCTGAGAGTTCCAGTTCCCAGCGCACCAAGCGTTTGTAGATGTTTGCCCAGTCATCCCACGTGCGACAGTCCATAATCTGCATGGAGAGCTGTTGGAACTGCTGCTGATAGCCGCTCTGCACGGTTTCGGTGACGATTTCGCGGCGATGGATGTTCTTCTTCAGCGTCAGCAGTATCTGGTTAGGGTTGACGGGTTTGATGAGATAGTCGGCAATCTGTTGTCCGATGGCTTGATTCATGATGTCCTCCTCCTCGCTCTTGGTCACCATGACTACAGGCACTTGCGGCGTTATCTCCTTGATGCGCTGCAGCGTCTCCAGTCCTGAGAGTCCTGGCATCATCTCGTCAAGCAACACCAGGTCGAAGGTGCGCTTGCGGCACTCCTCAATGGCATCGGTACCATTGGTTACCGTCACCACCTCATATCCTTTCTTTTCTAGAAACAGCAAGTGGGCGCGGAGCAGTTCCATCTCGTCGTCAGCCCAAAGTAATAAACCGTTAGTCATATTTCGATATTTCGATGTTATCGCCAGAAGTCATCGTCAAACTCAATGTTCCCTACGTTCTGCGGGGTAGGTCCGTCACCAAAGATGTCATCCACCACAGGGTCATTGCCGTTATTCGCGGGTTGCTGCGGGGTGTCTGCAGGCGGTGTCTCCTCCTCAGGCTCTTCCTGCTTGACCACACTCTCCGGTTCGTTGAGCAGCGGTAGCTTGGAGATGGTGATGGGCTCCAGCTTCTTCTGGAAGAACACCTCGTAGTCGCGATAGCTATACACATTGCCCAACAGTGGGAAGTTCTTCTCGCTGACTATCAGACTGCGGCAGGGATGGAGCAGCGATGCCATGGCCGCATTGTCATAGAGCAAGCGAGCGTATTGGCGTGCCTCGTCGTAGCTGAGGAAACCGCTGATGACCATGCGCGACAAGCCATGCGGGTCTTGGTCGATGGCAATGTCGAAGTTACGTACCATGAAGTTCGTGAAGTTATACTTCGCCATCTCATATAGCAGCTGGTTCTGACTGATGGAGTCTGGATGGTAGAGCAAGGCAAAGACATAGTTGGCATTACGCTCCACCACCAAGGTGTCGACTTTTGTAGAGTCGCCGCCTGTGAAGTCGGCAATGCGCCGCGACCAGATGTCATCCATCCCGAATTTGCCGCCATGCAACTGCCGACCTTGCTGCACACCGCGCAGTATCATGCCCGCCAGTTCGCTGACCTCGCTGCTGGGATATTCCTCGACGACCTGTTTCATGCGGTCGACACACCCTTTGGCATCATCGCTGTTGAGCAGGCTCAAGCCCTCGATGAACAGGAACTTAGGACGATGCTGACCCAACGGGAAGCGCTTCTCCGAGATGGCCGTATTAGCCCTGACCTCTACATACCGGTTCTGCTTGAAGGCCTCGTAGGTGGCTGCATAGATGGAGTCTTCTATGTGAACGCCGAAGCGCTGGTTCGCCATGAAGTCGGGGTCGCTGAGCAGAATGGTCCAGTCGCTCTCAGGATAGCTGGCTTTCAGCATAGCCAGACAGCGCTCTGCCTCGTCGGTTCTGCCCTGTCGTGAGAAGATGAGCCACAGGTGGTACCACGTCTCGTCGTTGCGCTCGTAGTCAGGATACTGACTGGTGAGTCGTGTCAGGGCTTTCTCGCTCAGGTTCAGGTTGTCGAGCTTGTCTTTGAAGATGACGCCCGATTCGAAGAGAGCGCCCTTGATGATGTTGTTGCTCTCTGCCACCTGTTCTTCTGTGAAGGGTATCTGTGCCAGGTAATACGCGCGGTCGTGAGGGTCCAGCGCGGCGCTGTCGGGGGTCTCGCTAGTAGTACCGCTATTGTTAGCGAGGGAATCGCTAACCACGGTACCATCCTGGTCTTCGCCGTTCTCTGGGTTCTCCTGATTGTCAGGAGTCATATCCACCACCGTGCGGTTTATGCGCTGCCAGTCGTCTTGGTTCTGACGCTTACCCCACTGTTGCTGGAAAGCCTGTTTACCTTGGCTGACGGCCTGCGGATTGTAGAAGTACCACAACCCTGGCTGTGTAGAGCCTGGCATGGTGGGTGTCGTCGTCTTGATGAGCGACTGGTTGCCGTTTTTCGCTTCCTCTTCCTGTTGTTTCTTCTCGGCCTCGGCCTCCTCCAGCTTGCGCTGCTCCTCCTTTTCTTTCTTTATAAGGTCTTCTATTACCTTATCTATTATTTTGTTACGCTCTGCCTCGGGCATCAGGGCAAGGCGTTGCAGCGAGTCCTGCAGTGCGATGGCATCGGTGTGTGGCACCAGTTCGTCGAGCACCTTCGAGCGCTCTGACAACTGCTGATAGTCTTTGCGGTCCTTGTCCAGCAGACCGATGGCCTCGCCGTAGCAGCCCTTCGCATCAGAATAGCGTTCCTTGTCCCAATAGACATTGCCTAAGGTCAACAGCAGCACGCCTTTCTCTATGCCGCTACGGGTAGCCTTCTCACGTCCTTCCTCATAGGCGGCGATGGCACTCGCCGTATCGCGCTGGGTCATGTATACGTTACCGATGGCATAGTAGACCTGTTCCAGATAATCCTTATTATTATCAGAACGAGCCATGCGCCTCAGCTTCTTGATTTTGCCCTTGAAGTCGGTTGACGGCATCACCTCGGTCTGGGCAATGCGGGCGTTGAACTCCAGTTCGTATGGCGGATGGAGGCGGATGGTGTGCTGATAGGCTTTATAGGCCTCAAGGCGGTTGCCCAGCAGGGTCTGGATCTGTCCCATGAGGAACCACTCGCGCGCTCTTTGCTTGCGGCGGCGCTCGTGCTTGATGACTTGTCGCAGATAGGGCACCGCCTCCTGATAGCGCCCGCTACGTATATAGTAGTCGGCCAGCGTGTAGTCCCAGTCCTTGCGGGCTCTGTAGTGTATGCTGTCGCGATGTTGCTTGACAATGACATCCTCGGCATCGTAGAGCCACCCCAACTCCACATAGCTCTTTGCCTGCCAAGCCCGTGCCACACCACGAATGGCGGGCTGTGTCTGGTAGAGACGTGACATGTAGGAGAAGGTGGCGGCGGCCTCTTCGAACTCGCCCTTCTGAAACTGCGACTTACCCATCAGCAGCCAGGCGTGCCACATAAAGGGGTTATATTCTCTGCGGTTCAGCCACTCTATGTCCTTGGCTGTCTTCCGACGGCCTTTGTTCCACTCTGGGCGCCGCTTGATGCTATATAGTTTGATGACTTTCTGTGACTTCTCAATGGCACGGTCGTAGTTGGCTTTACCGAGGTCGCGGCTGGACTTATTAGCCACAGTATATAATGGTATGAGTTCTGTACAGTTGTCCTTGTTACCGTTTTCTTTCTCCAGATTGCCCTCAATGAACGCCTGCGAGCCGTTGAAATAGGTGTTGTAGCGCGAGTTGAACGCCTTCCACCAGCGTGTCGTTGCGGTGTTGTTCTTAGCAGAGCAGCTCGCCAACAGCAATACGACAAGCAGCAGATTGCAGGCTTTGCGCGCCTTGTCTGCAAGGTCAGCCAACTTACACTCGCTGCGGCTGCTGCACGAGGCACAGTTCTCCCCGTCGTCAGCAGGCATCACGGGTTCGTTGTCGCCCCTGGAAAGGACGGCAGCGATGACACCCAGTGCCACAAGTGCGATGATGACTATCAGCAGGAAACTCATTACTTCTTTCGCATTACTCGTTACGCATTACTCGTTGCTATTCACGCCGAAGCCCGTAGTCTTAAGGTCATCCCAGAATCGCGGATACGACTTCGTGACCACTTGCGGATGATTGATGCGCAGGGACGGCAGACGCATGACGGCGGGGGCAAACGCCAGCGCCATGCGATGGTCTTCGTAAGTATCGATGCCTTGTTCCTGATTGACCTCACAACGCTCACCGTCCCAATACATCTCCTTGCCGTCGATGTCATGAAGCACATATCCCAGCTTGCGCATCTCGGTCTTCATGGCTTCTATGCGGTCGGTCTCCTTGATTTTCAGCGTTGACAGTCCACGGAAATGAAAGGGGATGCCCATGACGGCACAGCAAACGATGAAGGTCTGGGCCAGGTCGGGCGAGTTGACGAAGTCGTACTCCAGTCGCGGCACACAGTGCCCCGAGTGGCGCAGCGTCACCGTTGTGGGAATACCGGCCTGCATGGTGCCGAACGTCGATTTCACCCCCAGCAGACTGAACAGGTAGCGTACCGACGAGTCGCCCTGCTTGGAGCCATCCATCAGTCCCTCGAGGCGCACCTCATCGTCTTCGTTCTTCGACAGCGCCAGCATTTCGTACCAATAGGAGGCTGCGCTCCAGTCGCTCTCAATGAAGTAAGGACGCTCCCGATAGGGTACCGCCTTGACCTTGATGGTTTCGAAGTCGTCCCAGTCGGCATCAGCGCCGAACTCACGCATCATCCACAGCGTCAGGTCGATATAGGGTCTGGAGATAATCTCACCCGTCAGGTGTAGCTCCAAACCGTCTCTCAGCATCGGACCTATCAGCAGCAGTGCCGAGACGAACTGTGAACTGATGTTACCAGGAACCTCAAGCAGTCCGCCCTCCAGCTGGCGACCTCTGATGCGCAGCGGCGGAAAGCCCTGCTCACCGACATAGCTGATGTCGGCTCCGAGGCGTTGCAAAGCCTCAACAAGCACATGGATGGGACGGTGCTGCATGCGCTCCGTTCCTGTCACCACGTGCTCCTCCCCTGCCCTCGTTGCCAGATAAGCCGTCATAAAGCGCATCGCCGTTCCTGCGCCCATGATGTCTATCTCGTAGGGGTTGTCTTTCAGCGCGCGCACTATCACCTCGGTATCATCACAGTCGGAGAGGTTCTCAGGCAGCACGTCGCCTCCCGTCAGGGCATAGATGATGAGTGCTCTGTTCGAGATGCTTTTCGAAGCGGGTAACTTAACGACAGTGTTCAAGACGCCGTCGGGTGCCGTAATGTTATATTGCATAAGTGGTACGTTCATTTCTTATAATACAACCGACAAAAGTACGAAATATTTGATGATTTACCAAGGAAATAACATAAATTATTAAACTTTTCAGCAAAAAGTAGTCGGAAAATTTGCATGTTTCGGAAAAACTGCTTACCTTTGCACCCGCATTTTGAGAAATCAAGTGCAAACAGGATCGGGATTTAGCGCAGTTGGTAGCGCACACGTCTGGGGGGCGCGAGGTCGCTGGTTCGAGTCCAGTAATCCCGACCAAAGGAAAGTCCAAACCGCTGGTTATTCAGTAGTTTGGACTTCTTTTTTGTCCCCTTTTTGCTTGAATTATTTGGTTATTCGATGCAAAAGCACTACCTTTGCAAAGTGAGATAAGAGATTAATGACTGAAGAAAAAAAATGCTCCGCCACCCAATTCAACTTGCTGGCAGTCAGCAGATTGGCAGCGGAGCATTTTCGCAATCTATGCAGCGGCAAGCATCATATAACCATCTGTCTCATGGTGCCCCACCCGCTTGATACCTTTTCAGCGTCAACGAAGCGCCTTCTTGACACCACCAAAGTGCCCTCTTACCAATCTGCCACTCCAGTTCAAGACATCTACCACTTAAGTGGAAAAACCTTACCACTTAAGTCTAAAGACGCTACCACTGCAGTAGCAGATTCGGAAAAAGTAGCCTTACACATGCTCAGTCCTATCCTCGCATCCTTTAGTCCACATCCCTTTTCAATATCCCCTCTCGCCGAAATTCCTCCGCCATCATATCACTGATTATCAGCCCCTTTCACCACCTGGCGGAGAAATAATCGCAAATTACGAAAAAAACGGTTTTCGCTATCTTATTGATGACGAACGACTCGAAGCCAAATATATGGGCATTGGCGTTGGTCGTTTGCCTCTCAATACCCGTCTGATGTACTTCGACTTTGCTGCTCCAGCCACTTGCCGACGCTGATGCCCGTGCAAGAGAGGAATGCACGTGAGAAGGTGTTATAACTGATAAAGCCGCTGTCAAACGACAACTGCTGCAACGTAGTGGGGGGGGTATTTTTCTCTTTCAGAGCTTGACGATAGAGTGACTGGAAGTGTTCTATGCGCAGCTTATTTATATAGGTATAGTAGGTAAGACCCTGCGAGGCGAAATAACGCCCCAGGTAGGTGCGATTGGTATTGCACACCTGGGCCACTATTTTGAGTGACAGGTCGTGTTGCAGGTAGAGTTGTGCCTCCTCGCAGTGCTTACGCAGCAGCGCACCCGTCCTGGCGATAATGATGTCCTCACTGGTGGTTTGGGCTGTCAGGGTGTGGGCTGTTTCGTCAGTCTCTGCTTCCTGTTCCTTTGGCAGCTTCTCCACTTCAGCCTCCGCTGTCAACGGCTCCAGTACTTGCTGATGGTCAATGTACCAGACAATGATACCGATGAACAGGATGTCGGCAAAGTGTAAAATGTATGATAAGGCTACGCATATCTGAATGTCGACTTGGAACAGCATCAGCAGATAGTTGATGAGGGAGAAGAACATGGAGCTTAGAATTATCCAGCTCCAGGTGACCTCCTTATGCTCCAGGTCTGCATAGTTGTCGGCCAGAAAGCGGCGGTAGGCTATTGCAGCTCTGATGTACCAGCCGATGAAGAAGGCTACTTCAGCTATGTACATGCCATATACTGCCCATTTCCACCATGTGTACCCAGTGAGCAGCCACCCCGTCAGGGGCATCACTGCCAGCACGCTGATCAGCAACAGCCGGTTGTCCCAGTGCCGGCGGTCTTGTAACAGTTCGAGCAAGAAATGCAGTACCACGGGACACCATATTGTCATGTCGACTGTGACAGTTATCATCTGCAGGAGCTGCAGGTCATCAGCAAGCCATAGCACCATCGGGATATTAGCCAGATAGATGAGTACGTAGATAAAAATCAGCCTGCCTGCCTTGCGTCGCAGGCGCTGGTCGGTGACAATCTCGCTGCCGAAAGCGTTACGCCTTGATGTCAGCAGATACACCGCCATCGTTATCAGGATGGTCAGCATCACTGCGAAGTGAATGAGGTATTTGTAAAAAACTATAGCTGTCATGTCGAATTTCTCTAATCGGATGATTAACGTATCTCCTGCAAAGGTATAAAAAAACGTCCGAACAAAAAAAAAAAGAAAACGGTCTTTTTTTCTCTCGTGGCAGAGGAAGCGCGCCCCTGGTGGTTGTCATACGAACAATTCCCGATTGTCAAACGAGCAATTTTCTACCATTCCAACAACTCATTACCCATTTGAAGTATTTAATTGAGCGCAGTGTACGTAAAACGTACTCCTAATTTAATAATAAACTGTAATTTTGTCGAATGAATATACTCATGTAACATTTTATTTTTTTAACAATTTAATTTATTTTTAACAATTTAATAATAACTTAATTTTAACGACATGAAGAAAAAACATTTACTCTTCACGACACTTGCCCTCGCGCTGGGCACCTTCACAGGCGGTAGCGGGGCAATGGCGCAGACCAGTTGGGATTATGTCTACACACAGGAGGAGACCACTTCTGACACCTGGACAGCCCTGTCGGAGGGCTCCACTACTGGTAAGACGCTGGGTGGTTCAGAAACCACCTCTTATTATCGGCTGACGAAGTCGCTGAACTTCACCAACACCACTGCAGGAGGCAGCGGACTGACCATCCTGGGTACGGTATATCTCTATCTGCCTGCAGGCGTGAACATCACCTGTGTGGGAGCCAACGCTAACGGTGCAACGGGTGCCGGTGCCGGCATCGAGCTCGCTGAGGGTAACAAGCTCTACATCATCGGCGGCGGCAATGGCGCCAAAGTGACTGCCACGGGTGGTAATGCTGCCAACGGTGGCAATGGCGCCCGTGGTGTCAACGCTACCTTAGAATATGATGAAAAGATTCTGCCGGGTTCGGGTGGCAACGGCGGTAACGGCGGCGGCGGTGCCGGTGCCGGTATCGGCACACGCGGTGGCGATGGCGGTGCCGGTGGTGCTGGTGCTGATGCTAATTCGACTGAGAATGAGGGTACAAACCACGGCGTAGATGGCAATGCTGGTTCCGCTGGTTATACCGCTGGCAACATGGGTGAATTCTATGTTGAAAATACCAATGGTATCACGGTAACTGCAACGGGTGGCAGCGCAGCAACCAGCGGCGGTGCCGGTGGCGATCGTGGTTGGAATGCTGCCCAAGATCCTTATAACCAGTATACTGCTTCCGGCGGCGGTGGCGGCGGTGCCGGTGGCTTCGGCGGCGCAGCTGCTAACATCGGTACGGGTGGCCCCGGCGGTGGCGGCGGTGGCGGCGGTGCCGCAGGTAACAGTGCATGGGCGGCTTATGATTTCTACCGTGTAGGAGCAGGCGGTGGCAAGGGCGGTCGCAATGCTGATGGCAGTTATGCTTCTAACGGTGTGACGAGTGAATTAACAAGTATGCATGATGCTGAATTGAAAGCAGGATTCGACAGTGATGATTCATTTACTGATAAAGGATGGGAATCTGGTAATGGCATGCACGATGGCGGCTCTGGTGGCAACACCGGCTCAGCCAGTGCTAACGGCATGACGAACGCCGGCGAAAAGACGTATAATATTACGTTGCAGCCTACAAAGACAAAGGTGAACGGTTCGAACCTTAATTCTGTCACCATGACATATGCTCCTTCAACCCTTACGACGTTTATCCTCCCGAAGAACAAGAGCGGCTACCAGTGGGCACTGCTCGTCTATGGTAAGAGCTGTAAGGCTGACGGTACGGCAGGCAGTGTCTTCACTACTGCGACAAAGGAATTCTTTGGCGGCGAAGAGACAGATGATGCATTGCGTACAATAGTGCTCAACGACGTCTATGGCGACATGACCTTCGTAGAGGTGGCCAGCACTTGTAAGCTCAAGAGTTCTGGCGACAACACCGAGACGCTCACCGACTTCTTCTATAATGAAGAGCTTATGTCGCAGAAGTACCCGGTTACCGTTCGTCTGCAGAACCGCACGCTCTACACAGACAACAACTATAACACCCTCTGCCTGCCTTTCGGCATGACACCTTCTCAGTTTAATATTTCTATTCTGCAAGGAGCCACGATATACGAGATGAACACAACCGCTACAGGCTATTATCCCGACGGGACGCTTATACCAGATCCGATGTATAGGAAAGAGGGTCCAGTGCTTTACCTCAAGTTCGATCTTGTAAACGCTTCTACTAATGGGCTTGAAGCCGGCAAACCTTATCTGGTGAAGTGGACGTCAGGCTCCAACTTTGTGGACAACACCTCAGATGGCAACACTCGCCATGAAGTAGACTTCTACAACGTGACGGTAACAAAACTGGCGCCTCAAGCTCCCGCCGCCAATGGCGTCACTTTCCAGGGTACGTTCTCGTCATCGGCAACGCTGACCGCCGGCGACAAGACGAAGTTGATTCTTGGTGCTGAAAACAAGCTCTACTACCCCTCTAAGAATATCAACGTGGGTGCCTGCCGTGCTTACTTCATCATCCCCGCAGCCGCTGCTTCCGCACGTGAGGTAATGATGAACTTCGACAACGAAGACGTTATAACCAGCATCAACATGGTTAAGGACTCAGGGGTACAATCTCATGATTCTGACACCTTCTTCAACCTCAACGGTCAGCGCCTCAGCGCTCCCAGAAAGGGTCTGAACATCGTGAATGGTAAAAAAGTAATAATCAAATAACATATTTAGAACAATGAAAAAGACTTATTTAAAACCCACCATGATGGTGGTTCCAGTACAAATCACTCAGATGCTCTGCGCAAGTGTTGAGTCGAATGTCCTCTTAGAGTATGGAGACGAGACTCCTTCAGAGTTCACAGAAGATGATATCCGCTAATAAGATACTATATAAGGTATAAAATATGAAAAAGCAATCTATATTCACATTCCTCGCCCTCTTTGCGACCACCCTGACTTATCAGGGTGGCGCTTGGGCACAGGAAGACACCAAAGACGATAACTGGGGACAGGTGAAGACCATCACCAGTGAGTGGACGCACATCACCGAAAGCTCGGCTGCGGGCTACGAGCTGAGAGACGCTTACTACTACGTGACGGAAGACCTCACCTTCACCAATACCATCAGCGGTCCTGGTCAGGGCAGCGGTATGTATGTACAGGCAGGCCGTACGGTGACCCTCTACATCCCCGCCGGCGTGACGCTGACGGCAATAGGTGCTGATGCCTACGAGACTACAGGTGCCGGTGCCGGCATCCTGCTGCCTTCTGGCTCTACGCTCAACATCATCGGCAACGGTACGCTGAAAGCCACGGGCGGTAATGCTGCCGATGGCCAGGCTGGCGGTAACGGAACCGATGGTAGTTATGTGGAAGATGATGACAATGATCCCAATACATGGTTCTTGGGAGGAAGGATTACTGGTGGCCGTGGCGGCTATGGTGGTAATGGCGGCGGCGGTGCTGGTGCCGGCATCGGCACAGCTGGCGGCAATGGCGGTCTGGGTGCAGAGATGCTCGCAGCGGACGATTCGCGTGTACCTCATTCTTATGCTGAATGGGATGGTGGTGACCTCGCCGGTCGTCCTGGCGACCCCGGCAGTGCCGGCTCAGCAGCAGTAACAACGATGGGTACACTCAACATTGCAAGCACCATCACGCGGCAGATCAGCGGCGGTGCCAAAGGTAATGGCGGTGCTGCCGGTACAATCGGTAAGGGTTCGTTCACTGGCGGCGATATTTCGTTTGAGGGTATAGAAGTTGAAATGATTGGTGGTGTACCTATTCCCATTCCTCAATTTGACCTCACAGACTTGCAGGCCATTGCTGGTGGAGGCGGTGGCGGCGGCGGTGCCGGTGGTGGCAGCGCACAGGCTATCGGCACTGGTGGTGCTGGTGGCGGTGGCGGTGCCTCGGGTGCCTGCGGCAGCGGTTGCGCCCATAACGCGTGGGTGAATGAAAACTTTGGCTCTGTAGGTGCCGGTGGCGGTGAAGGCGGCTATGGCCCTGAGAGTAACAATGGTACTGCTGGTGGTACATTCTGGATGGAAGGTGATGACAACATCTTCGACGACCAAGACAACCACAAGCCCGGTGGCGTAGGCGGTGCTGCAGGCACACCCGTAAGCGCTGACATGGCTTCGTCGGTTGGCGAAGCTGTCGCTCCCACATACAACGTTAAGTACTATGCCATTGGTGTGACACCCTCTAAGAATACTGATACCTTCCAGCCAAGCAACAGTACTAAGATCACCTTGCCATCTCTGAACCAAGGCGACAGCAAATACAAGTGGATCTTGAGCATCTATGGTAATGTGCTCGGAGAGACCTCTGGTCATTGTGGCGGACCTAACGGTGATGTCTATGCATCGGGCGATGAGGTTGACCTCAGCAACATCTATGGCGACATCGAGTTCTGTGCCGTCTATGTAGGCTGCGAGATTGACTGTGCCAGCTGGTACTCAAGCTATGCGGGCTTGGCTTATAGCTCAGAAATGAGCGGTAAATACACCGTTGTCGATCTGAAGGGTCGCAAGCTCTATAAGGACGGCTACTGGAACACGCTGACACTGCCCTTCAGCCTCTCGGCTGAGAAGCTGGCTACCACCTGCTTGGCTGGTGCCGACATCCGTAAGTTTGAGAATGCCAGCTGGGACAGCGAAAACAAGAAGCTGACCATCAACTTCAGTGATTCGAACGAAGGAAAGATTGATGCCGGTGTACCCTACATCATCCGTTGGGCGGACACTGGTGAAGTTATCAACAACCCCAGCTTCACCAATGTCTCAATCACCATTTTCAATCAGGAGGATCTCGACGATCCGGACAACACATACGAGACAAAGTCAGGTGGTCTCACATTCGAGGGACAGATTGCACCGGTTCAGGTGACCGCCAGCAGCAAGTCACTCCTGCTTGGCACTAAAAACAAACTCTATAAGCCCAACGACCTGTTGTACGTCTATGCCACCCGCGCCTACTTCACCTATACCAACGGTAGCGGTATCAGTATGGCCCGCGAGATCACGCTTGACTTCGGTGGTAACGAACAGATTAGTACACTCATCGAGAATGTTGAAACTGACGGTCTTCGTCAGAACACGATCGAGGGTATCTTCAACCTGAATGGTCAGCGCCTCACAGCTCCGCGTAAGGGTATCAACATCATCAATGGCCGCAAGGTCTTGATTAAGTAAGCGAAGAACCGAAATCGCTCGATTAGAATAAATCTCTGAAAAAATATAGCCCGAACATCGTTTTCCCGATGTTCGGGCATATTTTTTTATCGAAATTATAGTAGATACTATATAAAAATGTCAAATATTACACTTTTTATATCAGAAAGCATGTAATTTACAAATAAATTTGAAGGAATCATGGGGAAAGTACTTCGGTTGTGATGTCCGTCATCATTACTTAACGAGTATGCAGTTTTGGGACTGCAAAATTACTCTGTCATTTTCAAATCAAAAAATCAAAGACCGCTCTGAAACCCTTATTAACAAAGGGATATATGAGGTTTAATTAAAATTTATCGTATCACTAATAAAGAGAAAAAGTAAAACGGTTCGCCTGTTGGTGAACTTTTTTAATGTAGAAGCGTGATGAATCATGTACTGAAGTGATTCTCCTAAATCATTTCTCATTCCTCATTTCTCATTTCTCATTTTTCCCCTGCGAAAATACCAAATTTACGGCAAATTTATTACTTTTGTACCCAAGAATTAATAAGTTTTGTGATAATAGCATGGATAATAATATGTTTGACACCATAGATGCCACGGGAACAGGACGCAAGAGCGACCCTCGTATGCGCAACGTAGAGGCAGAGATGATACGTAGTCATGAACTATGCCTCAAAATCTCGGCAAGAAAACCCACCGACCCCGATTACAAGGGACTGCTGGAGGAATTGTTTCAGTGTGCATTAGACGATAGTGTCGTCGTTGTGTCACCCTTCTATTGCGATTGCGGATGCCGGATGACCTTCGGGAAGAATGTGACCATCAACAAGGGAGCCACCATCCTCTCGCCGGGTAGGGTAGTGATAGAAGACAATGTGCTGATAGGTCCCGAGGTGAAGATAGTCACTGTTGATCACGACCTCTACGACAGGCACGACCTGTTTCATTTCGGTCAGGTGACCATCAAGGAGAATGCGTGGATATGCATCGGAGCCATCATCTGTCCCGGTGTCACCATAGGCCGCAATGCCGTCGTAGCCGCTGGTGCCGTAGTCACCAAGGATGTCCCCGACAACGCAGTAGTCGGTGGCAATCCCGCCAAAATCATCAAAACCCTCTGACCATTGTTGGCATCGCCAGCACGATGTCGCACCAAAGCACCTGCGTCTCCGGTTTCATTGGAGGCAGTGGAGCGTCGGGTGCAATCCCCGTACGCTGACTCACTGCCTTGATATACGCCACCACCTGGTTCTCCGTTTCCGGTGCCCATCGTGAGATGATCTGCGTAATGGTGATGAATCACTCATGATACATCATGTCTATCCAGTTGGCATAGGAATAGGCGTTTCGGTTAACATACTGCGCCGTTTCGTTATAGCCGAAATAATTCTTCAGGGCTACTACTACATTTCTTGGATTGGCACCTGACGACGGACAGGAAGAGTAAAAAAATTTCCTCATAGCCTCTGATTTTCGTTTTGTTAAGTTTTTGCAAAGATACAACTTGAATTAAACCGCTTCACGATGCGCCTCTTTCTCTTCTTTGCGCGTCTTCAACTCGTCCATGTAGCCTGCAGTGATGATACCGGAGGGAAGGGCAATGATAGCAATGCCCACCATGGCCGAGAAGATGCTGATGACGCGCCCCACGTCAGAGACCGGATAGAGGTCGCCGTAACCCACCGTCGTCAGCGTGCAGGCCGCCCAGTAGAAGGCATCGAAGAAGTTGCTGAAGAGGCTCTCGCCCGTCTCCGGATTGATGCCTACCTCGGCATTGAACATGATGAGGGCGGTAATGAAGATGTAGAAGACGGCCAACGACATCACCGTCATGAGTACCTTGCTCTGCTTGCGAACGACGGCGAGGATGATTTCCAGAGGTTCGAAGTATCTGATGACCTTGAAGATGCGCAATATCTTCAGCAAGCGCGACACACGTACCACCTTGAACGTTGGACCCAGCAGGTTGAAGATAGGCAGGACGGAGAGCAAATCGATGATGGCCATAGGACGGAACGGATGGATGACGTAAGCCCGCCACCCCGTGCGACCTGAGCTATAGTCGGCCGTCACCCAGCGCAGAATGTAGTCAACGAGAAAGCACAAGCCCGAGACAAGGTCGAAATACCAGAACAGCCAGAAGTGGCTCTTGAACATCAACGGCACGATGCCAATGACGATGGCAACAAGCATCAGCATGTCGTACATACGTGAATACTTGTTCGGATTTCGCGGCTCTATAATCGTAAAAATTTGTTCACGCAAATTCATAATACGCATCTTTAGATGGTGCAAAGGTAATAAAAAAAAACAAAGAAAGGAACAAACATAAATAAAAAAATAAAAGAATAATGTAGCGTAAAGTTTGTTAAATTCGTCGTACCCATTATATAGGTATAGAGGAATTTTTAGTACCTTTGCACGCCAAAGACATGAATAAGGTAAAAAAAGACAAAACAATAACAAGCATGAAAATGAAAAAAATCGTAATGTTCGCAGCCATTGCTGCAACACTCGTTTCCTGTGGTGGCGGCGGTGGCCGTCCCTCGTTTGGTGACAACGAATTCCCCGTGGTGACAGCAGGCGCATCGACTGCTGATATGCAAACCACATACCCCGCTACCATCAAGGGTATGCAGGACGTAGAGATTCGCCCGAAGGCGCAGGGCTTCCTGACCCAGATTAACGTGAAGGAAGGTCAGAAGGTTGGTGCCGGACAACTTCTCTTCGTCATTGACAACGTAACCTATCAGGCGCAGGTGCGCCAGGCTCAGGCAGCCGTAAACGCTGCCCAGCAGCAGGTGAACACTGCCAAGCTGACTTATGACAACTCACAGCAGCTGCACCAGAACAAGGTTATTGGCGACTACGAGTTGCAGACGTCGAAGAACAACTACGAGACAGCACTGGCTCAGCTGGCACAAGCCAACGCAGGGCTGACATCGGCCAAAGAGGCGCTGAGCTTCTGCTATGTGAAGAGTCCTGCCGCCGGTGTCGTGGGTACTCTCCCCTTCAAGAAAGGCGCTCTGGTCAGCGGTTCGAACGTACTGACTACCGTCTCCAACGACCAGTCGATGGATGCTTACTTCTCTATAACGGAAAAGGATGCCATGCTCTTGTCGCAGAAAGGCATCGGTTCGCTGCCTGCCGTGAAGCTGCAGTTGGCCGACGGCTCCATCTACAACCACGAAGGAACCGTAACGCGCATGAGTGGTGTCATCGACCAGGCAACGGGTAGCGTACAACTCATCGCCACCTTTGTCAACCCCGAGAAGACGCTGAAGAGCGGTGCAGCAGGTAACATCATCATTCCGCGTCAGAACACCAACGCCATCATCATTCCACAGAGCTGCGTCTCTGAGGTGCAAAACAAGAAGTTCGTCTATACCGTCGGTAAAGACAACAAGGCCAAGTACACCGAGATTACCGTAGACCCGCAGACCGATGGCAACAACTACATCGTTACAGGAGGTCTGAAGGCTGGCGATAAGTACATCACCAACGGTATCACCAAGCTGAGCGACGGCATGGAGATTGTACCCATTACGCCCCAGCGCTATCAGCAGAAGATAGACGAGCAGGCCAAGGCCATGAGTGCTGGCGACATTGTGAACGCAATGAAGAAATAAGATTGCAGGTAAAATTGTAAATTGCAAATCGTAAATCGAAATTGTAAATTGTCAAATAGTAAATCAACATGACTTTTACTACATTTATTAAACGCCCGGTACTGTCGACGGTGATCTCTATCCTCATCGTCCTGCTGGGTTTCATCGGATTGGTGTCGCTGCCTATTGAGCAGTATCCCAATATCGCACCGCCTACGGTGGCAGTTTGGACCAGCTATCCTGGTGCTGACGCCGAGACGGTGAAGAATTCTGTCGTGACGCCCCTGGAGGAAAGCATCAACGGTGTGGAGGGCATGGACTATATTACCTCTACGTCTTCCACGGGTTCGTGCCAGCTCTCTATTCTTTTCCGTCAAGGCATGAACCCTGATATGTGTGCCGTCAATGTTCAGAACCGTGTCAGCCAGGCACAAGCCTTGCTGCCTGCCGAAGTTACACGTATCGGTGTGACAGTGACGAAGCGCCAGACCTCACAGGTCCTTATGTTCTCGCTGACCTCTGACGGCCGCTACGATGACGAGTTCCTGACCAACTACAACAACATCAACATCATACCCGCCATTAAGCGTATTCAGGGTGTGGGTGACGTGCAGTCGCCTGGTCTGAAGACCTACTCGATGCGTATCTGGCTGAAGCCTGACGTGATGAAGCAGCACAACCTGATGCCAAGCGACATCAGCAATGTGCTGGCCGAACAGAACATCGAGGCTGCACCGGGTACCTTCGGCGAACAGTCGGACGTGGCCTACGAGTATGCCATGCGCTATACGGGTCGTCTGAAGACTCCTGAGGAGTTTGGCAACATCATCATCCAGAGCGATGACGAAGGGCAGACGCTGAAACTGAAGGATGTAGCCCGCATTGAGCTTGGCGGTCAGCAGTACTCGGTATCGATGAAGAACAACAACATCCCGTCGGTGATGGGTATGGTGCAGCAGATTGCTGGTTCCAATGCCAACGAGATTGCCAAGAACGTGAAAGCTGAACTGGAAGAGCAAGCTAAACTCTTCCCTCCGGGCATGAAATATAAAATCAACTACGACGTAACGGAGTTCCTATATGCCAGTATCGAGGAGGTTGTCTTCACACTGGTATTCACCCTGATACTGGTGTTTATCGTTATCTACGTCTTTCTGCAAGACTGGCGCTCGACACTCATCCCGCTGATTGCCGTACCGGTATCACTGGTCGGTACCTTCTTCTTCCTGAGTGTCTTCGGATTCTCCATCAACCTGCTGACGCTATCGGCACTGCTGCTGGCTATTGCCATCGTGGTGGACGATGCCATCGTGGTGGTCGAGGCCGTACACGCCAAGCTGGACCAAGGCTACAAGTCATCGCTCACCGCCAGTATCGATGCCATGAACGAGATATCGGGCGCCATCATCTCCATCACGCTGGTGATGGCATCAGTGTTCATCCCCGTATCGTTCATCGGTGGTACCAGCGGTACGTTCTATCGTGAGTTCGGTGTCACAATGGCTGTCAGCATCTTCATCTCCGCACTGAACGCCTTGACGCTGTCGCCTGCACTGTGTGCCATCTTCCTGAAACCCCACGATAAAGACGGAAACGAGAAGAAGATGTCGGTGGTTGACCGCTTCCACGCTTCGTTCAATACCGCATACAACAGCGTGCAGGACAAATATAAGAACATCATCCAGAAACTGGTACGCAAACCCATTACCATCCTCCTGACGGTCGTTGTCGGAATTGTGGTGCTGGTTGGTACCATGGCAACCACCAAGACGGGACTGGTGCCGGACGAGGATACTGGAACCATCTTCTGTACCATTTCGATGCCTCCTGCTACCTCCGTTGAACGTACCAAGCGCGTCATCAGTCAGGTTGACTCTATCTTGGCAGCCGACCCAGCCATCCAGAGCCGTGAGCAGATTCAGGGTTACAACTTCATTGCGGGTTCGGGTTCTGACCAGGCTACCTTCATCATCAAGCTAAAGCCGTTCTCTGAGCGTCAGAAAGGATTCTTCTGGAAGCTGAGCGGATTGTGGCAGGGTGACGGCATCTACCGTTTCTTCATCAATCCATACGAAGCCAATGGTGTGTTGGCTCAGATTTATATCAAGACAGCTCATATCAAGGATGCCCAGATTCTGGCTTTTGCACCGCCCATGATTCCTGGCTTCTCTGCCAACTCGGGTGTGTCTATCGTGATGCAGGACCGTACCGGTGGTTCGCTCGACAAGTTCTTCGGCATTGTGAAGGACTATCTGGCTGAACTTAACAAGCGTCCTGAGTTCCAGACGGCACAGACTTCTTATAACCCGAACTATCCACAGTACATGCTGTATGTTGATGTGGCTAAGTGTAAGAAGTCGGGCATCTCACCTAACACCGTACTGACAACGCTGCAGGGATATTACGGCGGACTCTACGCTTCGAACTTCAATGCCTACGGTAAACTCTACCGAGTCATGATTCAGGGCTCGCCTGAAACCCGTATGACTCCCGAGTCGCTGAATAGCATCTACGTGCGCACGCCAGGCGGCATGTCGCCCGTTCAGGAGTTCTGTCGCATGGAGCGTGTCTATGGTCCGTCGAACATCAACCGTTTCAACCTGTTCACCTCCATCAACGTAACGGCTACAGTGGCAAACGGATACTCGACGGGTGAAGCCATCAAAGCAGCTCAAGAGGTTGCGGCTGATATGCTGCCACAAGGTTATACCTACGAGTATTCGGGTCTGACACGTGAGGAAGCTAAGGCTTCAAACACGACAGCAGTCATCTTCGTGCTCTGCTTCATCTTCATCTACCTCATCCTGTCGGCACAGTACGAGTCGTACATCTTGCCTCTGGCTGTTGTACTCTCAGTACCCTTCGGTCTGGCTGGATGCTTCCTGTTCACCATGCTGTTTGGTCACTCTAACGACATCTACATGCAGATTTCACTGATTATGCTGATTGGTCTGCTGGCAAAGAACGCCATCCTGATAGTGCAGTTCGCATTGGAGCGCCGTCAGACGGGTATGGCTATCGCATGGTCGGCTGTACTGGGTGCCGCCGCACGTCTGCGTCCTATCTTGATGACATCTCTGGCTATGGTTATCGGTCTGTTGCCGATGATGTTCGCTTCTGGTGTAGGTAAAAACGGTAACCAGACGCTCGGTGCTGCCGCTGTTGGAGGTATGCTCATCGGAACATTCCTGCAGGTACTCATCGTACCCGGTCTGTTTGTCATTTTCCAGAATCTCCAGGAGCGCCTCTCACCCATGAGGTTTGAAGATGACGACGAGAATACTGATGTAGCCTCTGAGATAGCACAGTACGCCCGTCGGCCTATTGACTACAAATTGGAAGAGTAATCCGACAGAAGTCAGTAATAAGTAGAACTGTAAATGCTTATGACAATGAAGAAAATCATGATAATAACTGCCGCAACGCTGCTTCTGGGCAGCTGCGGCTTGTATAACAAATACGAGCGCCCTGACAACGTAGAGACACGCGGACTGATTCGCGACGCTGTCTCCGACCTCGACACGCTGGCTGTACAGGATACTGCCTCGTTTGGCAACCTGCCTTGGCGCGCCGTCTTCACCGACCCACAGCTGCAGGCGCTCATCGAACAGGGTCTGCAGAGGAATAGCAACCTGCAGAATGCTGCCCTGTCGGTACAGATGTATGAGACGATGCTGAAAGCTGCCAAGCTGGCATTCCTGCCTGCCGTGCAGATAGGGTCGACACAACCTATGGGAAGCATCAGTACCATGTACACCGACCCCTCTGTAACCACCAAGGCTTACAGCATTCCCGCAAGCGCCAGCTGGACACTGGACCTCTTTGGCAACATCCTGTCACAGAAGCACTCAACACAGATGAAGCTTCTCGGCATGAAAGACTACCAGATGGCGGTACGGGCACAGGTCATCAGCGGCATAGCCAACAGCTACTACACGCTGCTGATGCTTGACAAACAGCTGGAGATAACGGAAGAGATGGCGAAGATGGCTAAAGAAACCTGGGAGATGATGCAGCTGCAATACAACCTGGGACGAATGCGCTCTACCAGCGTACAGAGTGCACAGGCGGCCTATCTCAACACACTGACAAAAGCTAACGACTTCCGCCGCCAGATTAGAGCTACGGAGAATGCCCTGTCACTACTCATCGGACAACAGGGACAGCAGATTCCGCGTTCTACGCTTGAAGCGCAGTCGCTACCTTCGGAATTCTCGACGGGTGTCGGAGTGGCTTTATTGAAGAACCGACCCGACGTACACAATGCCGAGATGAATCTTGCCGCTTGTTTCCACGATGTGCAGACCGCCCGCTCGAAGTTCTATCCCACCATCACGATTGGCGGAAGTGCTGCCTTTACCAACAACAATGGCGCGCTGAATCCTGGCAAGTGGCTCACCACCTTGTTCGGCAACCTGACGCAGCCCATCTTCATGCGTGGTGCTCTGACTGCCAACCTGAAGGTTTCGAAACTACAATACGAGCAAGCCTTCAACACATGGCAAAACGCCATTCTACAGGCTGGCAACGAGGTCTCTAATGCCTTGGTGAACTACAACGGCTTCGATGCCAACGCTAAATTAGAAGCCGAGCGCGTTGATGTGCTCACCAAAACCGTAGAGGATACCAAAGCCCTGTACAAGAGCAGTGGTGCAAGTTATCTTGAGGTACTCACCGCACAGACGCAGTTGCTGAGTGCCAAACTCTCTAAAGTCAACAACGACTTTAACAAGATGCAGACTGTTGTCTCGCTGTATACGGCTTTAGGAGGAGGCGGAAAGTAAGTTAGTGATTAGTGAAAAGTGAAAAGTTATGGCAAGCGAAATAAGTCCCAAAGCTGAAATATCGCCCAAGGCGAAAATCGGCAACAATTGTAAGATATTCCCCTTTGTGTACATTGAGGACGATGTGGTGATTGGTGACAACTGCATCATCTTCCCCTTCGTCAGCATTCTTAATGGTACGCGCATGGGTAACAACAACAAGATACACCAGGGCTCCGTCATCAGTGCACTGCCTCAGGACTTCGAATTCAGAGGGGAGAAGACGGAGTGCATCATCGGCGACAACAACATTATCAGAGAGAATGTAGTCATCAACCGTGCCACACATAGCGGCGGACAAACCGCCATCGGTAACGACAACTTCCTGATGGAGGGTGCACACATCTCTCATGACACCAAGGTTGGAAACCGCTGCGTCTTCGGCTATGGTACGAAGATTGCAGGCGACTGTCTGATTGAGGATGCCGTCATCTTCTCCAGTAGTGTCATTGAAAATGCCAAGACACGCGTTGGCATTGGTTCCATGATACAGGCTGGCACTACCTTCTCGAAAGATATTCCACCCTATATCGTTATTACCAACGAGGGACAATACGGCGGAGTCAACTTCGCCATAGGCCGCCAGCATGGTGTCGAGGAGAAGACGCTGAAGCACATTGCCAATGCCTACCGTCTGGTGTTCCACGGCAAGACCAGCGTCTTTGATGCCACCAACCAGATAGAGGAGCAGGTACCCGACGGACCCGAAATTCGGCACATCATTGAATTCCTGCGGTCTTCACAGATAGGAATCATTACGAAGATGTAATATTACACACGCACACTTACGTACATTATTATATATTATGGCAGAAATTGAAATTAAAGAACTAGACCAAGTGGTGGTGCGGTTCTCTGGTGACTCCGGCGACGGTATGCAGTTAGCTGGAAACATCTTCTCTACGGTATCAGCTACCGTAGGTAACAGTATCTCAACTTTTCCTGACTATCCTGCCGACATCCGAGCACCGCAAGGCTCACTGACGGGTGTATCAGGGTTCCAAGTGCACATTGGTGCCGGACAGGTTTACACGCCTGGTGATAAGTGTGATGTGCTGGTTGCGATGAATGCTGCAGCACTGAAGACGCAATACCGGTATGCCAAGAGTGGAGCAACCATCATCATTGATACCGACTCCTTCGGGCCTAACGACCTGAAGAAGGCTGAATTCCAGACTGAAGACTATCTGGGCGAAATGGGCATAGACCCCGACCGCGTCATTCAGTGTCCGCTAACCACAATGGTTAAAGACTGTCTGGCTGACAGTGGCATGGATAATAAGGCCATGCTGAAGTGTCGCAACATGTTCGCGCTGGGCTTGGTCTGCTGGCTCTTCGACCGCGATTTGTCACTGGTCAACAACTTCCTGAAGGAAAAGTTTGCCAAGAAGCCCGCAATTGCTGAAAACAACATCAAGGTGGTGCAGGCTGGCTATGACTATGGTCATAATACGCACTCTTCTGCCGCAAATGTCTACCGCATCGAGACCAAGCATAAGGTTCCTGGTCGCTATATGGACATCACAGGCAACAAGGCTACTGCCTATGGCTTTATCGCTGCTGCTGAGAAGGCCGGCCTGAAGCTATACTTGGGTTCTTACCCCATTACTCCTGCTACCGACGTGTTGCACGAGTTGGCAAAGCACAAGTCACTCGGCGTAACCACCGTGCAGTGCGAAGACGAGATATCAGGAGCCGCCTCGGCGCTGGGTGCCTCGTTTGCCGGTGCCTTGGGTGTTACCTCGACATCAGGTCCTGGCGTCTGCTTGAAGTCGGAGGTTATGAATCTGGCTGTCATCATGGAGCTGCCCCTTGTCGTGCTCGACGTACAACGCGGCGGTCCTGCCACCGGTCTGCCTACTAAGTCTGAACAGACTGACCTGTTGCAGGTGCTCTTCGGACGCAACGGTGAGAGTCCTATGCCTGTTCTGGCTGCTACCAGTCCTGCTGACTGTTTCGATGCCGCCTATCAGGCAAGTAAGATTGCCCTGGAGCACATGACTCCCGTTGTGCTCCTCACCGATGCTTACATCGCTAACGGCTCGGGTGCCTTCAAACTGCCGGAGATAGCAAAACTCGATGCTATCAATCCTCCTTATGTTCCAGAGGAACTGAAAGGAAAGTGGACTCCATATATGCGTGCCGAGAACGGTACCCGCTATTGGGCTATACCAGGTCGCGAGGGATTCACTCATATCCTTGGCGGACTGGAGAAAGACTCTAATACGGGTGCTATCTCCACCAACCCCGAGAACCACGACCTGATGACCCGTCTGCGCCAGCAGAAGATTGCCAACATCGTAGTTCCCGACTTGGAGGTTATAGGTGACAAGGAGGATGCCGACCTGCTCATCGTAGGCTTTGGCTCTACCTACGGTCACCTGCATACGGCTATGGATGAGCTGCGACAGAAAGGCTACAAGGTGGCTCAGGCTCAGTTCAAGTATCTGAACCCGCTGCCCAAGAACACTGCCGATGTACTGAAGAAGTACAAGAAGGTGGTCGTGGCTGAACAGAACATGGGACAACTGGCTGCTTACCTGCGCATGAAGGTCGACAACTTCGTACCCGCACAGTTCAATCAGGTCAAAGGTCAGCCTTTCGTAGTAGAAGAGTTAGTCAACGCATTCGAGGATATCCTGAAAAAGTAAAAGGGTAACAAGGTTTTAAAAAGACAAAGAACAACTATGAGTTATACAGCTAACGATTATAAGAAAGGACAACCTCGTTGGTGTCCGGGTTGTGGTGATCATTTCTTTCTGGCATCACTGCACAAAGCGCTCGCAGAGATTGGCGTAGCTCCTCATGACATCGCCGTTATCTCTGGTATCGGATGTTCAAGCCGCCTGCCCCACTATATGGCTACCTACGGCATGAATACCATCCATGGTCGCGCTGCTGCCATCGCTACCGGCGCTAAGGTTGCCAACCCCAATCTTACGGTTTGGCAGGTGTCGGGCGACGGTGATGGACTGGCAATTGGCGGAAACCACTTTATCCACGCCAACCGCCGCAACATCAATCTGAACATGATTCTGCTGAACAACCGCATCTATGGTCTTACGAAAGGACAGTACAGCCCCACCTCTCCCCGTGGCTTCGTCTCTAAGTCTAGTCCTTACGGCACTGTCGAGGACCCCTTCCGCCCCGCAGAGCTGTGCTTTGGTGCCCGAGGTCATTTCTTTGCCCGCGCCGTTGCAACAGACAGCGCTGGAACCATAGACATTCTGAAAGCTGCCTATGCGCATAAGGGTGCTGCTGTTTGTGAGATTCTGCAGAACTGTGTCATCTTCAATGACGGAACACACGAGAGTGTGTACAACAAAGAAGGGCGTAAGAAGAACGCCATCTACGTTCGCCATGGCGAAAAGCTTGTCTTCGGCGAGAACAACGAGTTCGGACTCGTTCAGCAGGGCTTTGGTCTGAAGATTGTGGAGATTGGCAAAGATGGCTACACCCTGGATGATGTCTTGGTGCACGATGCACACTGCGAGGACAACACCTTGCAACTGAAGCTCGCCCTGATGGGTAATGGTGACGGTTTCCCCATTGCCCTTGGTGTGATACGTGATGTTGATGCTCCTACTTACGATGATGCTGTCAGTCAGCAGATTGAAGAGGTAAAGGCTCAGAAGAAGTATCATAACTTTGCAGAACTGCTGGAGACCAACGACACATGGGAGGTCAGCGAATAAGCAAAGAGTGATAAGAACAAGACAATAAAAAATGAAATCGGGAGACTGCTCACGCGGTCTCCCGAATTCTTTTACTAAGGTTTACGATTTTTAACTGAGTCGAGTAATGAAATAGTCGTAAAGCCTTTAGCGTGTGTTTTCCGATAGTACAGACTTTTAGTCATGTAACAAAACAAACTACTAATGATTCTACTAAAACAAATCCTTTCTTGAATGATATAGTGCAAATATCTCTTTATTGCGATGCAAAGGTACGACGATTTAGGGAAATTGTCTTTCTCGGAAGTACCATAAACTTTTGGATATGTAACATTACGTAAAAAATTTGGATATTTCAGAAAAAAGTCATACCTTTGTAATTCGAAAAATAATTACTTCTAACTTTCTATGACTATGACGCCTGAAGAAATCGCCAATGCAAAACTGCAGACTTTCATGAATCTGCACCATGAGGTACAAACGCCATTGACGCTGATTGTCTCGTCACTGCAAAGTCTGATCAAGGAGGACAAGGACCCGCAGCGGCAGAATAGTTACGAGATTATGAGGCGTAACGTGGAAAGACTGCTCAGGCTGAGCAATCAGATACTGGACATCGACCGCTTAGAGAAAGGAGAAATGAAGATGCAAATGTGCGAGACCGACCTCATTGGCTTCCTCGACAATATTTGCCAGTTGTTTGCCCACGAGGTGAAGGCGAAGATGATTGTCTTCAACTTCCTGCACGACATGCATCTGCTGCCAGTATGGATTGACCGTGTCAACTTTGACAAGGCGATTGTTAACCTGCTACACAACTCGTTCAAATATACTCCCGTGGGGGGCAGCATCACGCTGCGCGTTGCACAGCAAGAAGGGAAGGTAGTCATCACCATCCATGACACCGGTATAGGAATTCCCGGCATGGGTCTTGACAAGGTGTTCGAACGCTACTATCAGGCTAACCTGACGGCTGAGAATCTGAACACGGGTACGGGCATCGGCCTGGACCTGACAAACCGCATCATCGGACTGCACCACGGAACCATTGACGTGCACAACAACACCGACGGACCAGGCTGCGAATTCCGTATTGTGCTGCCGCTTGGCTGCGAACACTTGTCAATAGACGAACTGCAACTGGAAAAGACCACCGTGGCCCACCTGAACCGCATGATTGAGGAAGAGGCTATTGACATGCCGACAACCGTCGACCTGAAACAGCAGAACAGACAGCGCATCGTAGTAGTGGAAGACGACAAAGACGTGAGAGACTTTCTGGTCAGCGAACTGAGCGGCGACTTCGATGTGACAGCCTGCACCAACGGCCGTGAGGGACTGGCTGCCGTAGGTACTACCCTGCCCGACCTGGTGGTGAGCGATGTAAGGATGCCGGTAATGGACGGATTCGCGCTCTGCTCACGCATCAAGAACAATAGTGCCACGAGCCATATCCCTGTCATCATGCTGACTACACAGAATGCCAATGCCGACCGACTGGAGGGGCTGGAGGCTAATGCCGACGCCTATCTTCCCAAGCCGTTCAACATGGATGTACTGCGCCAGATTATCAATAACCTGCTGCGCCGCTACCGCATGCTGAAACTGAAGTACGGACGCAATGACCAATTGGAGGAATTGGTAGATGATGTAAAGATAAAGTCGCCAGATGACCAACTGCTGGAACGCATCATGATGGTTATCAACAAGAACATTGACAATACCGAGCTGGGCGTTGACGAGATTGCTGACACAGTGGGTATCAGCCGCGTACACCTGCACCGCAAGATGAAGGAACTGACGGGACAGACACCGAGCGACTTCATTCGAGGCATCAGACTGCGCAAGGCCGCCCAACTGCTGGCCAAGGGCGGTATGAGCATCTCGCAGGTGGTATATGCCTGTGGCTTTGGCAGTGCCGCCAACTTCTCAACGCTCTTCAAGAAGGTGTATGGCGTAACACCTAGTGAATATATGAAGAGTAAAGGTACGACAAACGACAAGGGGAACTAAATTCAATAAGGGAGGGTTATCGGCTGATAACCCTCCCTTATTGGATAATAAGCGTTCCTTATTGAGTGATAAGGATGCCTTATGCTTAAGCAACCTCCTCCTCAGCATTGCGGATGGTACGACCCATCACGAGGAAGGCCGTAGGAGCAGCAATGAAGAGTGATGACAGGGTACCGAAGACAACACCCAGAATCATGGCGAACGAGAAGCTGCGGATTGAGTCACCACCAAGGATGAAGATACACAGCAACACAATCAGCGTTGTGACAGAGGTGTTGATAGTACGAGCCAGCGTCTGGTTCAGTGAGTCATTGAACAGCTGCTGACGGTCACGCTTGCCGTAAAGCTGGAAGTTCTCGCGGATACGGTCGAACACAACCACCTTGTCGTTGATGGAGTAACCTATCACGGTCAAGATAGCACCGATGAACACCTGGTCAATCTCAAGCGACATGGGTACCCAGCCCCACAGAACGCTATAGAAGCCGATAACAACCAATGCATCCAGTGCCAAAGCGATGGTAGCACCTGTAGAGTAAGCTATGTTGCGGAAGCGCAGCAGGATATATAGGAAGATGGCTATCAGGGCAATGATAACCGAGATGATAGCACCGTACGTAATATCCTTAGCTACAGCAGGACCTACCTTGGCAGAACTGATAATAGAGCCACCCATGCGAACATCAGGGTTCTTGAAGGCCTCTACGTTTTCCTGACTGACGAAGCCACCCTTCTTCAGTGCGTTGTACAGAATGGTCTCTGCCTGGTCATCAACCTCGGGATTGTTTGACTCGATGTCCCAGTTGGTCGAGATGCGGATAGTCTTACCGTCAGTACCCAGGGCAATCACAGAGGTGTTAGCCTCCTGACCGGCATTCTCGCCAACGGTATTCACAAAGGCGCCAGCCAGTGTTTGACGTACCTGCTCAACGGGAGTTTCTTTATCGAGTGTCACCACATAGTTGCGTCCACCGGTGAAGTCAATGCTTTCACTCAGACCGCGAACGAAGAACGAGCAGATGAAGACGATAGCGAAGACACCCCATACGAGGAAGCTCTTCTTGTAGTTGCCCATGAAGTTATAGTGTGAATTCTGCATCAGGTTCTTTGAGTAACCGGTTACAAATGTCAGATTGAGCCACTTGTCTTTCTTCAGACGGTTCTCATAAACCAGACGGGTCAGGAACACAGCTGTGAAGAATGAGCAGAAGATACCGATAATCCAAGTGGTGGCAAAGCCCTTGACAGGACCTGTACCGAAGAACAACAGGATGAAACCGGTAATAAGTGAGGTGACGTTTGAGTCGAAGATAGCCGAGAAGGCATTCGAATAACCCTTGTTCAGCGCCTCCTTCATGCCAAGGCCGCGACGCAACTCTTCCTTGATACGCTCGTAGATAAGCACGTTGGCATCAACGGCGGTACCCAGTGTCAGCACGATACCTGCGATACCCGGCATTGTCAGCGCAGCCTGGAACGAGGTCAAGATGCCCAGTGTGAAAAAGAGGTTGAACAACAGTGCGATATCTGCCAAGATTCCGGGAATCCAGCCATAAAGCATTATCATGTAGACCATCAACAGCACGAAGGCTACAATGAACGACATGACACCTTGCTTGATAGACTGAGCACCGAGAGAAGGACCTACCACCTCTTCCTGTACGATACGTGTGGGAGCAGGCATCTTACCTGAGTTCAGCGTATTAGCCAAGTCCTTAGTATCTTCAATGGTAAACGAACCTGTAATCTGTGAGTTACCACCGTCAATCTGTGTCAGGATGCGAGGTGCAGAATAAACGGCATCATCGAGTACGATAGCAACAGCACGGCCAATGTTCTGCTTCGTAATCTGACTCCAACGGCGGGCACCGTCGGAATTCATCTGCATAGAAACTGAGGGATGACCCATCTGGTCAAAATCATCCTTAGCGGAGGTAATCACATCACCCTCCAACGGAGCGCGACCATTGGGCTCGGTAATCTTCAGCGCATAGAGTGCGAAGACATCGCCACGCGTGTTCTCACCGCCAAAGTCCTCGGGTTTGGCACCCCAACGAAGCTTCAACTCTGCGGGAAGCATCTGGGCTGCAACATCCGAGTATATTACCTTGTCGATATCAGCGGTGTCGCGAGCCATAGCATAACCAACGATAGCCAGACCCTGACCTTGGACAAGCTGCAAACCGAACAGCGGGTTCTGCTTCTTGGCCTCAGCTATGGCCTTGGTTTCTGCAGCCTTGTCATCTTTCTTGTTCTTGGCAAGTTTCTCTACCAAATTATTGGTGGCAGCAGCAACGGTATCAGCAGCCTCGGTTGCCGTAGAGTCAGCGACAACAGCGGCTCCAGTGTCTGTACCAGCTGTTACTGCAGCATACTTCGTGGAAAGCTGAGACAGCAGAGGAACAATTTCCTGTGAATTATAAGTCTCCCAGAACTCCAAATTGGCTGAACCCTGAAGCAACTTACGTACACGCTCAGGCTCCTTGATACCAGGCATCTCTACCATGATACGACCGGACTGACCTTCCAGCTTCTGGATATTAGGCTGTACTACACCAAACTTGTCAATACGGTTACGGACCACATTGAACGAGTTGTCCACAGCCGACTGAACTTCAGCACGCAGGGCATTTTCTACCTCCGAGTCGGTGGACTGGGTGCTGACCTTGCCTTTCATCTGCTGAGTGGCAAAGACGGCAGCCAGGGGGCGACCGTTAGCGTTCTGCTTCCAATACTTTACGAACAGTGAGATAAAGTCATCCTGACTCGTCTCCTCTTCCTTCTTGGCCTGCGCCATTGACTTTCTGTAAGCCTCATCCGTCTTGTGGTCTGCCAGAACATCAATGACATCGGGCACTGACACCTCAAGGATGACGTTCATACCACCCTTCAGGTCTAGACCCAGACCAATCTCCATCTCGCGGCACTGCTTAAATGTGTATATTCCGCAGTACACTTTCTCGTTCATGATAGAGTCAAGATACTCCTGACCTGCCTCTTCGCTCATGGCGGCAGCCTTACTCTCGTAGTGCTTTGTCACAAACGAAAAGGAAAGATAGAAGCAGCAAACCAGTATCAGAACGATTGCGACAAACTTTACAATTCCTTTGTTTTGCATTTTAATTTATTGTTTGTTAATTCTATGATTTCGCTTTTTAGCCTGCAAATATAGTTATTTTTCTTCATTTACCGAAATTTATCTGCAATTTTCGTACTTTTTTCATTCTTTATCCCCTATTTTTAGCCAACAAACCAGTGGATAATGGTCGCTGGCATCCATCTTGTCGTCAATTTTACAATTATAGGGCTGGATATCTGCCGAGCAGAAGAGATGGTCTATACGAAAGAGAAAACCTTTCTGATTATATGACAAACCGATACCTCTACCTGATGCCACGTAACAATCGGTCAACACCTGTGACATCGCGTAGTGCGAGTAAGAGATTGGGTTGTCGTTAAAGTCGCCGCAGACAATCGTTGAATACCCCGCATGCGCTTCAACATACTTCCGCACACGGTCTATCTGCAACGAACGCTTGGCATTGGCCTCAGCCAGTTTTACCATCAGCAGTTTGGATTCGGTACGTATGGAGTCGCGCCCCATCTCGCCTTTCAAAATCTGTTGGTATTGCCGGCGGTCATCGGTATTCAGGTGACAACTCTCAAAGTGGTTATTGATGACTATCAGCGTGTCTTTCCCTACCTGCAGCCACCATGCACAACTGCCATTGTTAACGACTGTTTCGTAGTCTATGCGTTCACGCCGAATAATAGGGAAGCGGGTATGAATGCCCAAGCAGTTAAAAGAGGCCTCTGAGTTATTAAGCACTATCGTGTCATTATACGCAAACGTCTTGGAATAATCGCGAAAGACGATGCGCCGCCATGTATCACAATCCTCTTGCAGACAGACGATGTCGGGCTGTTCGTCACGCAGATAGTCACGCACCGTTTCAAAGCCTTCCTCATACTTGAAATTACCACCATAGGTGCAAACGTTATATGATATGAGCTTGATGGCTCCTTCAGGGATATCTGACGGTGCATGTATGGGCATATAGGTACGGATGGGGAAATAAGCACATACGAAACCCAGCACGGGAATCCACGCACGCGTCCATTTGAAAAGTAAAAAGACGAAGAGAAATGCCAGGTTGCAAAGTACAAAAGCCGGAAATGTCATGCCCAGCGTTGACAATAACGGATGGTCTGCAGGATGAAGCCGGTCACTATAGCCCGCCAACAACATGAGGACGATAGTGGCGACATCAGCCCCTACCAGCATTTGTACCGTCAACTTCTTCAGCTTCTTTATCACGACGGGTGGCTTTGGTCAAACAACTTCTTCTTCTCCTCCTTCGTCAGACTGTCATAACCACTCTTACGAATCTTATCCAGAATGGCATCAATTTCCTCTTGCCTCTGACGCTGACGGGCGTTATACTCCTCATCGGTCTCCTTGCGGGTTTCTTGCCTGTTGCCGCCTCCCGTAAACTCGGCATCCATTCGACTGCGTTGTTGGCGGCTATCGTACTTGCGTTTCAGATTATCGAAGAACTCCTGACCATAGCTACGACCAAATCGCTGACTGCCATCTGGATGCTTCTGCCAGTAACGAATGAGCAAGAATCCAAACAGCATACCACCCAGATGAGCCATGTGAGCCACACCGTCGCTCTGTCCCATAGCTGCAAACAGCTCTATTAAGATATAACCTATGATAAGCCACTTGGCCTTGATGGGGAAAGGTATGGGAATTATAAACAACCGCTCATTGGGAAATATCATGCCAAAGGCAAGAAGAATACCATAGACGGCACCTGAGGCACCAATAGTCATCCACTGATTCAGGAACACGTCCATAGCCAATCTTTGTCCGCCGATACTTACAAACTCGTAGGCTGCCAAGCCTTGAACCGAGTAGTTCACATATTGAACGATTTCTTGCATGATGCCGGCACCAACGCCGCACACCATGTAATAAAAAATGAATTTCTTCGGACCCCACACGCGCTCTATCACGGAACCGAACATCCAGAGCGCGAACATATTAAATAAAATATGTGTAAAGCCTCCGTGAAGGAACATATAAGTCAAGAACTGATAGACATGGAAATCGCTGGCCATAAAAAAATGCAGGCCAAACATAGCGTTCAAGTCTATGCCACTGCGACCCAGCACCCAAGTTGCCAAAAATGCAAGGACATTGATGACAAGCAGATTTTTGGTCATGTATGGTATGTTGTTCATCTTCGTATTATAACACCTTTTCGGATTAGCCTAGACAAGGCCTTTCCTGATTACTTGTAAAAACTATTATTTGCGTGCAAAATTACGAAAAATATCTTGTTTTAGGCACAAAAATGGTGAGTGAAAGGCTTTTTTTCAATAAAAAAGTTATTTTTTTTGGAATTTTGTTTGTTTTTTAAATACTTTCACCTATATTTGCGTCAGAATTTATCATTAATCTTTTTATTATTCACTTTTTTAAAACTACAAAATTATGAACAAGACAGAATTAATTGACAAGATTGCAGCAGGTGCTGGTCTGACCAAAGTTGATGCCAAGAAGGCTCTTGACGCTACTATCGCAGCCATTAAGGGTGCTCTCGTTGCTGGTGATAAGGTTCAGCTCGTAGGTTTCGGTACTTTCGCCGTTGCTAAGAAGGACGCTCGTGAGGGTATCAACCCCGCTACCAAGCAGAAGATTAAGATTGCTGCCAAGAAGGTTGCTAAGTTCAAGGCTGGTGCTGAGCTTGCTGACGCTGTCAACAAGTAATTTTGTCAATAAAAAAGAAAAGGCTTCCTTTTACGAGGAAGCCTTTTTTGTTGCTTTGGATGCACGTATATTATTGCGGCTGCTTGCCAATATAAGCAAGGATACCACCATCAACATACAGAATATGTCCATTGACAGCATCTGAGGCGTGAGAAGCCAGGAATACTGCGGGACCACCCAACTCAGAAGGCTCAAGCCAACGACCAGCAGGCGTCTTGGCACAGATGAAGCTGTCAAACGGATGACGACTGCCGTCTGGCTGACGCTCACGCAGCGGAGCGGTCTGCGGTGTAGCAATGTAGCCCGGACCAATGCCGTTGCACTGGATGTTGTACGCACCGTATTCTGAGCAGATGTTGCGTGTCAGCATCTTCAGACCACCCTTGGCAGCAGCGTAAGCACTTACTGTCTCGCGACCCAGCTCTGACATCATCGAGCAGATGTTGATAATCTTACCTTCTTTGCGCTCCATCATCTCAGGAATAACAGCAGCGCTGACAATATAGGGAGCCACCAGGTCTACATCTATAACCTGCTGGAACTCCTGGCGCTTCATCTCGTGCATAGGGATGCGCTTGATGATACCTGCGTTGTTCACCAGAATGTCAATCTGACCTACCTCAGCGTGAATTTTCTCCACAAGAGCCTTCACGGCATTCTCGTCGGTCACGTCACAAACATAACCCTTCACGTTGGTAATGCCCTCAGCCTTGTAATTGTCCAGACCACGCTGCAGAGCTGCCTCGTTGATGTCGTTGAAGATAATGTTTTTAACACCTGCTGCAACAAAAGCCTTTGCAATGTTGAAGCCAATACCGTAAGAAGCGCCGGTAATCCAGGCGTTCTTCCCTTCTAATGAAAATGGATTTTGCATACTTGTTATTGTTATTTCTGTTCTAAGTTATTTTGATACTTCCGACTTACTTCAGGTCAGTGATGAGCGAGAAGTCCTGATCACCGTAATCCAGGTTTTCACCACCCATACCCCAGATGAAGGTGTAGTTGTGGGTAGCTGCTGCGGAGTGGATGCTCCATTCGGGTGACAACACTGCCTGGTCGCCCTTCATCCACAGGTGACGGGTTTCCTCGACCTCACCCATGAAGTGACAGACGGCCTGGTCCTCAGGAACTTCAAAGTAGAAATAAGCCTCCATACGACGGCTGTGCACATGGGCAGGCATCGTGTTCCAAACAGAGCCGGGAGCCAGTTCGGTCATACCCATCTGCAACTGGCAGGTCGGCAGCACCTGGTTGACAATCATCTTGTTGATGTCGCGCTCATTGGAGGTCTCGAGGGCTCCCATGTGAGCTACCACAGCATTCTGCTTTGTCACCTTCTTACAGGGATAGGCACAGTGAGCCGTTGTTGAGTTGAAATAGAACTTCGCTGGCTTCTTTGCGTCTTTTGACATGAATACCACATCACGATCGCCACGTCCAATGTACAGCGCCTCCTTGTAGTCGAGCTCGAAAGTCTCGTCACCAACCTTGATGCAGCCTGCACCACCGACATTGAACACACCTATCTCACGACGCGTGGTAAAATAAGGAGCCTTCAAAGGGTCGATAGCTTCAAGTTTCAGACTCTCGTCAACGGGCATTGCGCCACCAACCACCATACGGTCATACATACTGTACACCATGTTCACCTCGTCTTTGGCAAATACCTTCTCAATAAGGAAGTCACGACGGATGCGACTGGTGTCATAACTCTTTGCGTCCTCAGGGTGGGCCGCATAGCGAATCTCATAGTTTGTCTTCATAATGTTATTTTGTTTTAGATATCTTTCGAATTGCAAAGATAGTAATTATTTCCGAAAAAGCGTCTATAAACCGCCACGTTTTAATGTACGTTAATACTTAAAAGCAAAAAAATCTCTTTCGTTCTTTCCTGATTATCATTTTGGTCCTTCAATAAACTTGGCAAAGTCAGAAATTTCTGAAAAAACAAAAGAAAAGGAGAAAAATTGAAATTTCATCAATCTTCAAACTCCTGAGCCGACTCAAACGATCAATCGAGTCGATTCAAACGATCAATCGAGTCGACTCAAGTAATCTTAATGCTACATAGGCACCAAAAAAAGGAAGCCTTGTGAGCTTCCTTCTGTCATTCTGTGTTGTCCAAGGCGGATTCGAACCACCACAAACAGAACCAAAACCTGTTGTGCTACCATTACACCATTGGACAATACCTCCAACGCTCTTGACCGTTGTGCGTTGAATTCGGCTGCAAAGGTACAAATTTTTATTGAAGTACCAAAATTTTGCAGCCAAATATTATTTCACGATAAGCAAGAAATAGTTTTTCTTGCCCTTTTGTGCCAGCAAATACTTGCTGTCAATGAGGTCGTCGGTAGTGATGACGCGCTGTTGGTCGGTAAGTTTCTCCTTGTTGAGCGAGACGCCCCCACCCTGCACCATCTTTCGCATCTCGCCTTTCGAAGGGAAGACGGGAGCTACTGTGGTAAGCAGCTCGATAGCAGGCTGACCCAGCTGGTCCTTACCGATTTCAAACTGCGGTACGCCGTCGAAGACATCGAGGAAGGTCTGCTCATCAAGCTTCTCCAGTCCTTCTTTGGTGGACTTACCAAAGAGCAGGTTGCTTGCCTCAATAGCGGCATCGAGCGCCTCACGGGAGTGTACCATGACTGTTACCTCCTCAGCCAGACGCTTCTGCAGGATGCGGCGACCAGGATCCTGCTTGTGCTCAGCAACAAGTGCGTCAATGGTCTCCTTATCCAGCGAGGTGAATATCTTGATATAGCGCTCAGCATCGTCATCGCTGACATTCAGCCAGAACTGATAGAACTTGTACGGCGTGGTGCGCTGCGGGTCAAGCCAGATATTTCCAGACTCCGTCTTACCAAACTTCTTACCGTCGCTCTTGGTGATGAGCGGACAGGTCAGTGCAAAGGTCTCGACCTCATTACCCAGTGTACGGCGAATCAACTCCGTGCCAGTAGTCATGTTGCCCCATTGGTCGTTGCCGCCTAATTGCAGTTTTACGCCGTAGTGCTGGTAAAGGTACAGGAAGTCGTAGCCTTGCAGCAACTGGTAGGTGAACTCGGTAAACGAGAGACCATCGCGAGCGGTACCGTTCAAGCGCTGCTGGACGCTTTCCTTTGCCATCATATAGTTGACAGTAATGTGTTTCCCCACCTCACGGGCAAAGTCCAGAAACGTAAAGTTCTTCATCCAGTCATAGTTGTTGACCATCAGGGCAGCATTGGCGTCTTTAGACTCGAAATCCAAGAACTTAGCCACCTGCTTTTTAATACACTCCTGGTTATGGCGCAGCGTCTCGTCGTTCAGCAGATTTCTCTCCTGTGACTTACCTGAGGGGTCGCCAATCATACCAGTGGCTCCTCCGACAAGGATGACAGGACGGTGACCGCAACGCTGCAGGTGACGCAGCATCATGATGCCACAGAGGTGACCGATGTGCAGTGAGTCGGCTGTAGGGTCAGTACCGAGATAGGCTGTCACCATCTCTTTCTGCAGGAGTTCCTCTGTACCTGGCATCATTTGAGCCAGCATCCCGCGCCACTTTAGTTCTTCTACAAAATTCTTCATGCTCGTATATTTCGTATTTCTAATAATTCTTTTATCTTCATGGGACAGGATCGTAACCCGAACCTCCCCAGGGATGGCACCGCAAGAGTCGTTTTATGGCTAGCCACAGTCCTTTGAAGGATCCGTATTTGGCAATAGCCTGCCTGGCATATTCGCTACACGTAGGCGTGAAGCGGCACGAGGGTCCCAGCAAAGGCGAGATGGCTATCTGATAAAAGCGGATTGGCAGTATCAGCAGCCACGCAATCAGTCTTGATATATGGCGCCATAGTCTTGTCATAGCTTTTCAGCCACTCTTTGCAGCAAATTCACGACACGGTCCTCAACCTGCTGGGTAGGCAAATGTTCATTTGACAACCACACAAAAGCTAATAGCACTTGCTTGTCTTCGGGCACCGTCTCACAAAGAAGCTGCTTATGCTGGCGATATGCCTCACGAATCTGTCGCTTAATACGGTTTCTGTCTACAGCATGTTTGAAGTGCCTTTTCGAAACGCTGACGAGAACCTGTACGGGCAGTGCACCCTCCGCACGTACCTTATTTAAATATATAGCTCTTAACGGAAATGCTACTGCCGAACGACTTCCTCTGAAGAGTTGGTCAATCAGCTTCTTGCTGACCATTCGCTCTTGCTTTGCAAATCTTTGGCTGCTGTGCATATCAGCCTTGCTTCTCAGCCAGATAGTGTTGTAAAGCTCCCGTCATGGACGGATACTTTTCTGATGGAGCCTCGATGTCCAGACGGAGTCCTGCATCCTTCGCCGACTGAGCCGTAGTAGGTCCGAAGGTAGCAATGGCGATATTTCCCTGCTTGAAGTTGGGGAAGTTCTTTGTCAGCGACTCTATACCTGCCGGACTGAAGAAGATAAGCATGTCGTAGTCAAAGTTCTTTACCTCCTCCTCAGTGAAATCATTGCTTACCGTGCGATACATCACACACTCGCGATGATTCAGTTTCTTAGAGTCGAGCAACTGTGCCAAACTGTCATTATGGACATCACTCATGGGCACCAGATACTTCTCGTTCTTATGCTTGACCATAGAAGGCAGGAGGTCGTCAATCTTGCCCGTAGTACCGAAGAACACCTTGCGTTTCCTGTACTGCACATACTTTTGGATATAGAGAGAAATCGTCTCCGTCACACAGAAATACTTCATATCCTCAGGTATAGCCACTCTCATTTCCTTCGCCAATGTGAAATAATTGTCAATGGCATGACGCGATGTAAAAACCACAGCTGTATAATCCAGAATATTCACCTTCTGTGCACGAAATTCCTTAGCTGTGATTCCCTCCACCTTGATAAAAGGGCGAAAAACCAACTCCAAACCGTATTTTGAAGCGATGTCATAGTACGGTGATTTTTCACTTGTTGGTTTTGGTTGTGAAACCAGAATCTTCTTGATCATCGATGTCCTATAAATTTATTTTCAAACTTTCAACCGTTAAGTCGAGAATGCCCATAAGGGTAAACATGGGTATTATTTCGAGCGCACAAAGGTACAAAATTATTTGCAGACGAACGACATTTCTTCTAAAAAAGATGATATAGAGCTTATAAAATGTCAATAATTTAACAAAAATCAGCACAAAAGCAACATAAGTTTCAACATTTTGGACCGACAAATTCAGATACCCCTGAATGAGTACTGCAGGGAAGAGTAGCACCCCCTCTACTGAGACAACAAAGAGAAAAGCCCTCATCCATTGTTCATTTCTTTTACCATCAAAGAAGACATTATTCACGATGACATACAACATCATTTTAAGAAAGAAATAGACGAGCACTATGCCTAAGAATATGGCTATAAGCTGGTATTGAGAGTCCAGCACATAGCACTCTCCATTTACCTGAAGTGTATAGAAGTAGTACAGGAGTGCTATCAGCAGGCTGTCAACAAAGACCAGAAACAGTTGGAAGCGTACCTCTCCCGCCGTCTCCGTCACTCCCACGTTTTCTTCGTTTGAGAAATAGAAAAAGCGCCGAGCCTGACGACCCAGAAATGACTTGACGGTTGAAAAAGCAATGAGTGCAAGAATAAAGCAACAAAGCAACAATGTCGTAATGACATCATCGCTTTGTACGCTATAGGGTACAGGATCGCCCGCTATGCCGCTATCTCTTGTCGGCACTTCCGTCCGAAAAAGACTGTCTTTAGAAAAATATCCCGCCCAGTCATACTTCTGTAATTGTACGTCAGGCATTACTTCCTCTCCCCTATCCTGTTAAATTCCAAACTCTTTCTTAATATCATCGACACGATCCAGTTTCTCCCAGGTAAACAGCTCCACATCAATGGTTTTGGTTTCGTGATAGCGGCTGGTGAAGGTTTTCTTTACTATCTCCGATTGCCGTCCCATGTGTCCGTAGGCAGCTGTCTCAAGATACATGGGCTGGCGCAGTTTCAAGTTGCGTTCAATGGCTTTGGGACGCAGGTCGAAAAGCTTCTCTATCTTCTTGGCTATCTCGCTGTCAGACATCTTCACATGGCTCCGGCCGTAGGTGTTGACATAGATATTCATGGGTCGTGCTACGCCGATGGCATAGCTCACCTGTACCAAAATCTCGTCACTCACGCCTGCAGCCACCATGTTCTTGGCGATATGACGTGCTGCATAAGCAGCGGAGCGGTCGACTTTGGAGGAGTCCTTGCCTGAGAAAGCGCCTCCTCCGTGAGCGCCTTTGCCGCCATAGGTGTCAACAATAATCTTTCGACCAGTCAGACCGGTATCTCCGTGTGGTCCACCAATGACAAACTTACCTGTCGGATTGACATAGTATTTGATGTCATTGCCAAAGAGCGCCAACACCTTGTTGGAATGAATCTTCGATTTGACGCGTGGAATCAGTATATTGATAACATCCTCACGGATTTTTGCCAACATGCGTTCATCATCGCTGTCGAACTCGTCATGCTGTGTTGACACCACGATGGTATCGATGCGTTCGGGAATGCCCGTGTCACTATACTGAACCGTAACCTGACTCTTCGAATCAGGGCGCAGATAGGTCATCTGCTTCCCCTCCTTACGGATTTCAGCCAGCGTGCGCATGATGAGGTGAGCCAAGTCAAGCGACACGGGCATCAGGTTCTCGGTCTCGTTGGTTGCATAGCCAAACATCATACCCTGGTCACCAGCGCCTTGCTCCTCCTCATTGCCGTTGTCCACGCCTCGGTTGATGTCATCGCTCTGTTCATGGATGGCGGTCAGTATGCCACAGGAGTTGCCGTCGAACTGATACTCAGCTTTGGTATATCCTATCTTCTTGATGGTGTTGCGCGCAATGGTCTGCAAATCAATATACTCCTCGCTGCGCACCTCACCCATCAGCACGACTTGTCCTGTAGTGACAAATGACTCGCATGCCACACGGGCATGCTCGTCATAAGCCAAAAATTGATCTAATATCGCGTCACTTATCTGATCAGCCACCTTGTCGGGATGGCCTTCAGATACTGATTCTGATGAAAACAAATAACTCATTCCGTCCGTGTTACTTCTTTACCTCGTCGGTTTTTGCTCCATCAGCCTTCACGTCTTCTGGCAGCATCACTACCTGGGCGAAATTACCCGACTTCAGCAGCAGTTGCATGTAAGCGGCGATGCTCTCTGGAGTTTGAGCCTCAACAACCTTCTTGTAGTCCGTGTGGGTGTCAACACCATACTTGCGCAGACTGTTTATCTTGCCAATCCAATAGTAGTTGGTCTTGGCCTGGTCATCAACGTTCTTCAGCATATACTCCTTGGTCTTCTTCAGCTTTTCAGCATCGACGCTCTTCGCCATTTCCTGAACCTCATCGTACATGATTTTCAGTGCGATGTCGCTCTTCTCAGGTTTCATCGGGCATACAACGAGAGTCTGACCTGATGTGCGATAATCGTCACGGCTGATGCCTCCCTGGGCTGTTACTGTGTAAGCGGCTGAAGCCTCCTCACGAATCTTCTCCGTATAGAGCATGGTAAGAATCTGGCCAACCATATCGGCACGTACTATATTCTCCAACGTGAAGTCCATCTTGTCGTTGTTCCACACCATGATAGCCAGCGCCTTCGGTGTCTCCATCTTGCGAGTGAAGTTGTTCTTCACAACACCTTTGAAACGCTTGTCGACATCCTTGCCCTTCACAATCTTTTTCTGTGAGGGGAGCGCACCCAGATATTGCTCGATGAGCGGACGGATGGTAGCCTCGTCAAAGTTTCCGATGATGGTAAAGGTGAAGGCAGCAGCATTGGCGGTACGCTCCTTGGCAATCTGCAGGATGCGGTCGTAGTTGACCTGCTTCAGAGCATCCACGGTGAGCGGTGCCTGACGCTTGTCGTGATCTGTCAGGGTAACGAGCAGCGAGTCGCTGAAGACAGACTCTGGCTGCAGCGATTTGTTCTTCAGCATGAGTTCTGTGGTCTTCATCAGGTTGTCAAACGACTCCTGGTCCTTGTTGATATTGGTCATGGTAAGGTAGACGAGCTGCAGCATGGTCTCCACATCGGTAGGTGTAGAAGAACCCACGATGTATTCACGGTTGGCACCAAGTGACAGGCTGGCACTGGCAATCTTGCCTGCAAGTGCTTTCTCCAACTCGGTGTGTGAGAAGTTGCCGAGTCCGCTGGCCTCAACAACATCATCGAACATCTTCAGGTTAGCGAAGTCTTTCTCGCCATAAAGTGACGAGCCTCCCCAGCCTTCTCCTCTCAGGATAACCTGGTCTTTCTTCAGGTCGGTCTTCTTCAGTACGATGGTAACGCCGTTAGAAAGGGTCAGTTCCTTGTAGTCGAACTTCTTTCCATCTGCCTCCTTAACTATCTTACCTGCTTTAGGCAGTTTGGCAATAAGGGGTTCGTTTTTCACATTGTCCACATAAGCCTCAATCTGCTGAGCTCGGGCATCGGCAACAGCTTTCTTCAGACTTTCCACAGTAGGATATACGGCACCTTCCTTTTCCTGGTTCATGTTGATAACCACAAGGTTAGAGTCGTTGGCGGGCAACATCTCCTTCATCAACTCATTGATAGCCTCAAGTGGAATCATTGGTGCCATCTGCTTCATCACCTGATAATACATGTCGATAGAAGGAATAGGTTCATTTTCCAGATAGTGCTCAGTATACTCTCTGCAGAACTGGTTGTTGTAGCGTTTGTCCTTGTTAGAATAGAGCTTTTCGAGCTTACTGAGGAAATTCTGCTTGTAGCGCTGATACTCGGTAGCGGTGAAACCATACTCAGCGGCACGGCGTCCTTCCAACACGAGTGCGTTCAGGGCAGCCTCGGTCTGACCTTCCTTGGGCAGGGCGCTCATCTGGAAGGCATCTTTGGTCTTCGCATAGATATACTTACCATAACCTGCATCACCTTCCAGGAAGGGGCAATCGGGCTTCTTTGCCAACTCCGACAGACGGTCGTTCAGCATACCTATGGCTGCGTCCTTGACATAATCTACAATAAGGTACTGCACGTCACCCTTAACCGCGTCAGGAATGGGGTCACTCTTCACATAAAGTTCTACTATGCTGTACTGCATTTCCTTATCCTTGTCAATGACATAGATGGGTTCTGCATTGTCGGGAACGGCCTCAGCAACAACAGGAGCGGGGTTCTCTGGCATCTTGATGGGCGAGAAGAGGTCCTTGATTTTCTGCTCTACCTTGTCTACATCGAAGTCGCCAACCACAATGACAGCTTGGTTGTCGGGACGATACCACTTCTCATAGTAGTCGCGCAGCACCTGCGGTTCGAAGTTGTCAATAATCTCCATCAAACCGATAGGATAGCGGTGGCCATACTTTGAACCAGGATACAGCTGGGGCAGGTCGCGCTCGAACATACGGCTCGTTGCCGATGTGCGCAGACGCCATTCCTCGTGAATGACACCACGCTCTTTCTGAATCTCCTCGGGCTCCAGCAGCAGACCGTCAGCCCAGTCGTGCAGAATCAGCAGACAAGAGTCAATGATGCCTTCGCGGGTTGTGGGGACATTCGATATGTTGTAGACGGTGCGGTCAATTGCGGTATAAGCGTTCAAGTCGCGGCCGAACTTCACACCGATGCTCTCACACCACTTCACGATGTCGTTGCCCTTGAAATGCTCGGTGCCATTGAAGCACATGTGCTCCAAGAAGTGAGCCAGACCACGCTGATTGTCGTTCTCCTGTATAGAGCCAACACGCTGTGCGATATAGAACTCGGCACGTTGCTCCGGCCACGCATTATGGCGGATATAATAAGTCAGACCATTGTCCAGCTTACCAATGCGGACATCGGTGTCAACGGGGATTGGCTGTTGAGCCATCATGGCAACTGAACTAACCAGCGTCAGCAGAGCCACAAACATTCTTCTTAATTTCATAACCTTATTGATTTTAATAGTTTTTTCCTTGGTTTGAATGTGCAAAGGTAGGAATATTCTTTGAAACTTTTGCACATTTCATACAAATATTAGCGTTTTTTATACTAAAAGATATGCTAAAGGATAAGATAAAAACGGGAAACAAATGTTTAAAAACATAAAATATCTGCATTTATTCATGTTTTTAACTTAATAAAAGGTGGAAAAATGCTCAGATTTCAAGATTTGTGCGTAAATTTGCACGGAATTTTGGATTTTCGAGAATTGACATAGACAATAAACACTTGCAATGAAGCAAAAAAGAACAATATACTATGTGCTGGCTACCCTCATGCTGCTAGCATCGTGTAAGACCGAGGACGAAACAACGCTGACACTCTATGGCGACGCTGCCATCACCAGCTTCACACTCGGCACACTGAACCGTTACGTGGCGGGAGAGAAGATAACCTATGCAGGCAGCGCCTACCCCATGCAGATTGACGCTGTCGGCAAAACCATCGAGAATGTTGACTCGCTACTCATCTACACCGATGCCTCCCACGTGGTATGCACCGTAGGAACGAGGAACAACGGCATCATAGGCATTAAGAGCCTGACGGATGACACCTACAAGACCTACAGTTCGTCTGACAGCATCGACTTCAGCCAGGAACGGACGTTTCGGGTCTGGGCAAGCGACGGCGGAGGTTATACGGACTACAAGGTCAAGGTGAATGTTCACAAGCAGGACGGCGAAGAAACCGTATGGCAGAAACAGACTGGGGCCACGAAACCCACAGAGACACTACCTACAGGCATCAAGCAACTGTTGGGTAAGAGCAGCTACGAAGCGTATGCCATCAGTGAAGGCGGAAAGGTGATGCACAAAGCCACTAATGCTACAGACTGGACACAGGATATTGCCGATGACCACGAAGACATCGCCTCGGTGCCCTCCACCGACATCGCGCTGGTGAGCTATCCGATGGCACTTGCTGACTCGATGGACTACGTGCTATTGGCAGGAACCGTCAGCGGTACGAAGACTGCCGTATGGCGCAAGATTGTAGACAACAAGGGCAAGAAGGCTACCGGCAACTGGACATATCTGGATCGCGGCAGCGAGACACTGTACCTGCTGCCTGCCCTGACAGGACTGAATCTCATCCGCTACGACGGCGTGGTATTGGCATTCGGCGGTGACTTCAAGCAAATCTACGAAAGCCGCGACAACGGCATTACATGGAAAGTATCAAGTCGCATCTTGATGCCGTCAGACTTCGACTACTCACAGGCGAAGAAGATGTTGGTGACAACAGATGCCGACAACTACATCTGGCTTTACTGCGACTATGCAGACGGCAGCCTACACGTATGGAAAGGTCGTCTGAACCGCCTCGGATGGAAAAACAACTAAAACGGCAAAAGCTAAAAGAAAAAAAGCAGACAAAAAAATGATGGTGTCGTATGTATCATATCATTTCCGGCAGATGGTAAAACGCGTCTTATCCGTTTACCTCTTCCTTTGCCTGCCTATTAGCATCATGGGCCAGACGGACCCAGAATACCGCATGGAATTGGGAGGCGGCATTGGATTGGTTTCCTATCAGGGGGACTTCAACGGCAACATATTCAAGAACCAACAACCCATGTTCTCGCTGTTAGCCAAATACAAGTTCGACCCACGCCAGGCGCTGGCTCTGAACATCAGCTACGGAACACTGAAGGGCTCATCAAAATACGAGAAGACGTACTATCCCAACATTACCAACTACGACTTCAAGAACAACGTCTTGGACGTAGGGTTGCGCTTCGAGTACAACTTCTGGCCCTTTGGCACTGGACAGGACTATCGTGGAGCCAAACGGCTTACACCTTATATATATATAGGTATGGGTATCACCGCCTGCAAAGCCGACAAGACGGAGATGGGTGTCAACCTACCGATAGGAGGCGGCGTGAAATACAAGGCAGCCGACCGCGTCAACGTGGCATTGGAGTGGACCATGCACATCAGCAGCAACGACTGTCTGGACGGCATCAGCGACCCCTACGGCATCAAGCGCAGCGGCCCGTTTAAAAACACCGACTGCTACAGCCACCTGCGCCTTTCGCTGACCTACGATATTTGGGCTAAGTGCAGGACGTGCCACAATGACAGAGATTAAACCGATTGAATTATGAATTATGAACTAAAATACATTCCTCAGCATATAGCTATCATCATGGATGGCAACGGACGCTGGGCTAACGAGCGAGGTAAGGAGCGCAGCTACGGACACCAAGCAGGCGTAGAAGCTGTGCGCCGCATTACTTCGGAGTGCACGCGTCTGGGTGTGAAATACCTGACTCTCTACACTTTCTCGACCGAGAACTGGGGGCGCCCAGCCGATGAGGTAGCAGCGCTGATGGGACTGGTGCTCTCATCACTCGAAGACGAAATCTTCATGAAGAACAACGTGCGCTTCCGCGTCATTGGAGACACCAAGCGGCTGCCCGATGCAGTACAGAAGAAACTGCGCGAGACTGAAGAGCATACTGCCCAGAATGACGCGATGACAATGGTGGTGGCACTAAGCTACTCCAGCCGCTGGGAGATAACGGAGGCTGTCAGACAGATAGCTGCCGACAGCAAGGAGGGCAAGATAAGCCTGGACGCCATCAGCGAAGACACCATCAGTCAGCACTTGACAACGAACTTCATGCCCGACCCAGACCTGCTCATACGCACTGGCGGCGAACTGCGCATCTCCAACTACCTGCTGTGGCAGATAGCATACTCGGAACTGTATTTCTGTGACACCTACTGGCCAGACTTCGATGAAGCCGCACTGCATAAGGCTATCGAGAGCTTCCAGAGTCGCCAGCGCCGTTACGGGAAGACTGAGGCGCAGGTTGAGAACGAGACCGAGAAGTAAAAACAAAAGTAAGAAAAAAACTGGTAAAAAATAAAATCGTGATACGAAAAGCAATTATAGACAAGGTAAAGGTGATGGTAAGGGGTGTTTTACCTTTTTACCTTTTTACCTTTTTACCTATGAATGCTATGGCGCAGGATGTCATTGTCAACCCTGAGATTTCCTATGCCGGTACTCCCCGCCAGTTAGAGTTGGGCGGGCTCAGCGTAAAAGGCGTCGAAGGCTACGAAGACTATGTTCTTACCAGCCTGTCAGGACTGACCGTCGGACAACAGATTAGCCTGCCTGGCACAGAAATCACAGAAGCCGTCAAACGCTACTGGAAGCACGGACTCTTTTCCAAGGTAGCCATTGCAGCCGACTCCATCGTGGGCAACAAGCTGTACCTCTGTATACACCTGACCACACGCCCACGCATCAGTGCCATCAACTACTACGGACTGAAAAAGTCGGAGCGGCAAGACATGGAGACAAAGCTGGGCATCATGAAGGGTAGCCAGATTACACCAAACATGATAGACCGCGCAAAGATACTGGCAAAAAAATACTTCGATGAAAAGGGTTATAAAAATGCAGAAATTGACATCTTGCAACGCGACGATGTGACGGGCAAGAACGAGGTCATTCTCGATGTTACCATCGACAAGAAGTCGAAGATGAAAGTCCGCAAGATTGTCTTCGAGGGTAACGAGCAATTGTCAGCCAGCAAGATTACGGGCAGTTTCTTCAAGAAAGGAGCCTTTGGCAAAATCAACGAAGCAGGAAAACTCAAGAACATCTTCAAATCCAAAAAGTTCACACCCGAACGCTACGACGAAGCCAAAAAGGCGCTGATAGACAAGTACAACGAACTGGGATACCGCGATGCCAACATTCTGGAAGACAGCGTGTGGACTGTTGACGAGAAGCACGTCAACGTATATGTAAAGGTAGAAGAAGGTCAGAAATATTACATCCGCGACATCACCTGGGTGGGCAATACGGTAGTTACCACCGACTGGCTGAATGCCTCACTGGGCATGAAGAAGGGGGACGTCTACAACCAAAAGCTGATGCGCAAACGTCTCTCCGAAGACGAAGATGCCATCGGTAACTACTACTGGAATAACGGTTACCTGTTCTACAATCTGCAACCTACCGAGGTCAACATTGTCGGCGACTCTATAGACCTCGAGATGCGTATTATGGAGGGTCAACAGGCACACATCAGCAACGTACGTATTTACGGAAACACCCGGCTCTACGAGGAGGTGGTACGCCGTGAACTACGCACCAAACCTGGCGACCTGTTCTCGAAAGATGCCATCCAGCGTTCTGCGCGCGAGATTGCCTCAATGGGTTTCTTCGACCCAGAGAAGGTCAATCCGGACATCAAGCCGAACTACGAAGACGGCACTGTGGACATCAACTGGAACCTCGAGCAGAAGTCGAACGACCAGCTGGAATTCTCGTTGGGTTGGGGTCAGACCGGTGTCATCGGACGCGTAGGAATCAAGCTCAACAACTTCTCCATGCGTAACCTCTTCGGCAAGAACAAGATGAAGCGTGGCATCATGCCCATTGGCGACGGCGAGCAGTTGTCACTGTCTTACCAGACCAATGCCAAATATTACAACTCGGTATCGGCAGGCTACTCTACCGGATGGTTTGGCGGAAAACGTCCTAACGCCTTCAGCGTCAACGCTTTCTACTCAAAACAGACAGACATCTCGAGTACCTACCGCAACTCTTCTTGGATGAACAACTACTACAGCTACGCTTCTGGTTTCGGTCAGTATAACAGCGGTTACTACGACTACACAGCCATGATGGATGACGACAAGTACATCAAACTGTTTGGTGCATCCGTCGGTTGGGGTAAGCGTCTGCGTTGGCCCGATGACTACTTCCAGCTGAGCCTGCAGCTGTCGTACACCCGCTACATGCTGCGTGACTGGAGTTACTTTATCATCTCCAATGGTAACTGTAACAACATCAACCTGGGCATAACGCTGTCACGTAACTCTACCGACAACCAGCTGTTCCCACGCAGAGGTTCTGAGTTCATGGCTTCGGTAACACTCACACCGCCTTGGTCGGTATTCGACAAGAAAGATTATGCATCGATGGCTACCGCCACGACCTACAACACCGACTTCGACCGCTATCAGGATGAGTTGCAGGAGAAGTATCGCTGGATTGAATATCACAAGTGGAAGTTTAAGACGCGTACCTTCACGCCACTCACCAACGGTCAGAAGTGTCTCGTGCTCATGACGCGTGTCGAGATGGGTATTCTGGGCAGTTATAACAGCAACAAGATATCTCCGTTCGAGACCTTCTATGTTGGTGGTGACGGCATGAGCGGATACAGTTCAGGATATGCCGAGGAGACCATCGGACTGCGTGGTTACGAGAACGGTTCACTGACCCCCTATCGTGCTGAGGGTTATGCCTACGACCGCTTCACGCTGGAGTTGCGCTACCCGTTCCTGCTGGGTAATACCACCATCTATGGACTCGGATTCATTGAGGGAGGTAACGCATGGCACGAGTCGAAGAATTTCAACCCATTCGACATCAAGCGCTCGGCTGGTCTCGGCGTACGTATCTTCTTGCCCATGGTGGGTCTGATGGGTATCGACTGGGCATACGGCTTTGACCATCCGTACATCACCTCCAACTCGAAGGGCGGCAGTCAGTTCCACTTCATTTTGGGACAAGAGTTCTAATTAGGTGGAGAGATAATTAAGTAACAAAAGCGATAAAACATAAGCACAACAAATATGAACAGAAAGATAAAATCAGCATTAAGAGTGGTTGCAATACTCTTCGTCTATCAACTATCACTCACTACTGCACAAGCGCAGAAGTTTGCACTTGTAGACATGGACTATATCTTCAAGAATATTCCGGCATACGAGCGTGCCAACGAACAACTCAGCCAAATCTCCAAAAAGTGGCAGGCTGAGGTGGAGGCGTTGCAGATAGAGGCTCAGACGCTATACAAGAACTACCAGAATGAGGTCGTCTTTCTCTCACAGGAGCAGAAGAAGAGCCGTCAAGATGCCATCGTTGCCAAGGAGAAAGAAGCTGCCGACCTGAAGAAGAAGTACTTCGCACCTGACGGTGAACTCTTCAAGAAGCGTACCGCACTGATGACACCCATACAGGAGGAAGTCTACAATGCCGTCAAGGACATTGCCGACCTGCGTGGCTACCAGCTCGTACTTGACAGAGCCAGCGACCAAGGCATCATCTTTGGCTCACCAAAAATCGACATATCCAACGAGGTACTCAGCAAGCTGGGATATGCTAACTGACGAACGCCCCACTGGACCTAAAGAAAACACTCAAATTCTGAAATTAACAACGAAAAACAACAATAAACAACGAAATCTATGAAAAAATTCATTATCTGCGCATTATGCGCAATCTGTGGTTTCACCACCGCTAACGCACAGAAGTTCGGACACGTCAACTCTCAGGAAGTAATCCAGGCAATGCCTGAGTTTGCCAAGGCACGCACTGAAATAGAGGCCCTGACCAAGCAGTATGAGGCTGACATGAAAGCTATGCAGGAAGAGTTGCAGAAGAAGGCTGAGGCATTCGAGAAGGAGGAGTCTACCCTACCCGAAAACATCAAGCAACGCCGCCAACAGGAACTGCAGGATATGTACCAGAAAATTCAGCAGAGCTACCAAGACAACCAACAGGCTCTGGCTAAAGAGCAGCAGGAGAAGATGCAGGCAATCACCTCGAAGGTGCTCGATGCCATCAAACAGGTGGGCACAGCAGGCAACTACGTCTACATCATGGACCTTACCAGTGGTATTCCCTACATCAGCACCACACTATCAACAGACGTTACGGCTGAAGTCAAAAAGAAACTCGGACTCTAAACCCAACAACACATATATAGCCATGAAGAATATAGCATTATTTATCCTCATGCTTTGCGCCATTCCCACAATGGCACAGGGCGAGTTGAAGTTCGGCTACCTCAGCTATGATGCTATGCTGACTTCCATGCCGCAGTATGCACAGATGCAGGGCGACATGGAGATACTGCGCAACCAGTACGAAGCCGAACAGAAACGTGTAGAGAACGACTTCAACACCAAGTATGAAGAGTTTCTTGACGGACAGGCTTCCTTCCCCAAGACTATTTTGCAGAAGCGCCAGAGCGAGCTGCAAGAGATGCTCAACAAGAACATTGCTTTCAAGAAGCAGAGCCAGCAACTGCTGGAGAAGGCACAGGCTGATGCCCTGGCACCGCTGAAAACCCGTCTTGCCGAGACGCTGGCACAAATCGGTCAGGAGCGAGGCTTTGCCTTTATCCTCAACACCGATGCCAACGCTGCACCTTGGATCAATGTCACGATGGGTGAAGACATTACGGAAGCTGTCAAGGAAGCACTTCAGAAATAAAAACGATGGGTGCATGGTGCGCTCTTAGCTCACCATGCATCACTTTTTCCCTCACCATGCTTAGCACAGCCCCAGGCCCCATTGGCATCTTCGACAGCGGATACGGCGGACTAACCATTCTGCACGGCATCCGACAACTATTGCCCCAGTACGACTATCTGTACTTGGGCGACAATGCCCGTACGCCCTATGGCAGCCGCTCGTTCGATGTTGTCTATGAGTTCACCCGCCAGGCCGTCACACGCCTCTTTGAGCTGGGGTGCCATCTGGTCATCCTGGGCTGCAACACTGCCTCAGCCAAGGCGCTACGTACCATTCAACAAAACGACTTGCCCCTGCTGGACCCTGAGCGCAGGGTTTTGGGCATCATCCGTCCTACGGCCGAAATTATCGGTTCACTGACACAAAGCCGGCACGTAGGCATTTTCGCCACCGAAGGCACCATCAAGAGTGAGTCGTACACATTGGAAATTCATAAGTTTTTTCCTGACATCAAGGTGTCGGGTGTGGCATGTCCCTTCTGGGTTCCATTAGTAGAATACAACGAAGCCGACTCCCCTGGAGCCGACTACTTCGTCAAAAAGCGCGTTGATCAACTCATGCGCCTTGACAGTCAGATTGATACGGTTATATTAGGCTGCACCCACTACCCGCTGTTGCTGCCGAAGATTCACAAGTACATCCCACGCGGCATCCGCATCATCGCTCAGGGTGAATATGTAGCTGAGTCCCTGCGGCAGTACTTCCAGCGCCATCCTGCCATCGAACAACGCTGTACGAAGGGCGGACAGGTACACTATCTCACTACCGAAAATCCCGTAAAGTTCAAAGAGCAAGCCCAGCTATTTCTCCACGACAACGTAGAGGTAGAGAACATCGTGCTGGGTTAACCTTCAGCTACTCTTTACTATCGCCCTTTGTTTCTTTCTCACCGTTCAACACACGCAGGTATTCACCCTCCGTGTTCAGCACGCGTTCAGCCTCCTGCAACACTTTGTCATTGCGCAGTCCTACCTGCAACTGACCGCCTTGATAGTAATATGCCGAAACGATGTCTTGCTCCATCAGCTGCTGTATCTCGCTGCGGTGCCGTTGCAAGTCACGCTCCACGTCGTGGTGGTCTATCTTCTTCTTCAAAGCCTCAAACTCAGCTTTCGCATCATCGTAGTACCCCTCAAACTTAGCCAGCTTCTCCAGTTCCTCAAACTGCTTCTTAGTGACCTGGTCGTAGGTAAAGCCTGCCTTGATGACACGCTGCTTGAAGACCTCATAATCAGCATCCGACAGGTGGAAATCCTTGGCGGGAGCAATAGACGGATGCCGACCTATGTAGTCAACAACATAGTCGAACATCACCTCAGTGGAGTCGAGCCGGTCCAGGTATAACGTGATGTTCGACATCGTGTCAGGCTTAATCTCAATATCGGGCTTGATACCCTCCTTCATCTTGATGCCGCGGCCTGAAGGCAGGAAGTAGCGTGCTGTCGTCAGCTTCAGATTTGCGTTATAGGGCAAGTCTACGTTAGGCACCTGAACCAATCCCTTTCCAAACGTGCGCGTACCGATTACGATGCCGCGTTTTAAGTCCTGCAGTGCCCCACATGTTATCTCACTGGCAGAAGCGGTCTCACGGTTTACCAGCACCACAATAGGCATCACAGTGTCAACGGGCTCCAGACGCGTCTTGTATTCCGATGCCGCACGTTTCATCTTACCCTTGGTCTCCACAATTCGCACGTCCTTTGGAATCCACATATTCAGAATGTCGACACACTCGCTTAACGAACCGCCACCATTGCCGCGCAAGTCCAATATCAGCTTCTCTGCCCCTTGCTTCTTCAAGTCCAGAAAAGCACGGCGCATCGCCTTTGACGGCTCGCCCGTGAAAGTATTCAAACAGATATACCCTACGTTGTTTGCACGCATCGCGTAGTAGGGAATCTCGGGCATCTTGATGCTACGCCGCGTAATCTTAAACTTCATGGTCTTGCCCGTAGTCGGACGCTCTATCTTCAGCACAAAGGTACTGCCAGCCTCACCACGAAGATGACTGCTCACATAGGAAACAGGCTTATCGGTCATCAACGTGTCGTCAATCTGCAATATCACGTCACCCTTTCTCAGCCCAGCCTCCTGGGCAGGCATGCCCTCATAGGGTTCGTCAATGACCACGCGCTTTAATTTCTGGTGATAGCGCACCAACGCACCAATGCCCGCATATTTGCCCGTCATCATCGTCTTCAGCTCCTTCTGCTTTTCCTCCGGATAGTATTCCGTATAGGGGTCCAGCGACTGCAGCATGGCATCGATGCCCGCCGTCACCACCTTGCCAGCATCCAGCGTATCAACATACATCAGATCCAGGTTCTTGTAGAGTACATTGAATATTTCGAGGTTCTTTGCCACCTCCAGATTATGGTTCTTCACATCTTGGTTAGCATGGGGTTCCACATTCTTAGCCTCTTGCGAATAACCCCCAAGAGACACAACCACTGACAACAAAAAGGACACTATAACGCGTTTCATACCTTACAAATCTATTATTAAACGCTGCAAAGGTATAAAAAAATATGCATTTCTCGAATTTTTTCCCAAAAAAGTTTGCAGGATTCAGAAAAACATCGTACCTTTGCACCCGCAATCGAGAAATCGAACGCACCTGCTTCAGTAGCTCAGTTGGTTAGAGCACCTGACTGTTAATCAGGGGGTCGTTGGTTCAAGCCCATCCTGAAGCGCCTTAAAAATCAAGGAGTTACGAGAAATCGCAACTCCTTTTTCTTTTCCATCTGAACAAATTTTGGTTATCTATTTACGTTTTTTTAAGTATCACCTCATATAAAATCATGACATTCAGAGACACTTTGGCAAGCATTATATAGAGTATCAAACTGATTTATAGGGTAACCAGAGCAAGCACAGCACAGCGTGTGAAGAAAGTTGCTGATGCACCATCTAGATCATTCCCTCGAATTTGAAAAGGCGGCTGAACACTTACGTAAATCAATAATTATCATGCAAAAGCACCTGCTATATTGAGATTTAATAACATTGTAATATAAATCCTTTCTATTTTTCGGAAAAAGTATATAACTTTGCGCCTTGAAATTCAGAAGAATTATGAAGATACTTGTTGTAGATGATGAGCAGGATATCTGTGAAATACTGCAATATAACCTCGAGAATGAAGGTTTTGAGGTGGTTACAGCCAATTCAGCAGAGGAGGCACTGGCGCTGAATTTGACGGAATACGCACTGATTCTTCTGGATGTGATGATGGAGAACATGTCGGGATTCCAAATGGCGCATAAGATGAAAGAGAATCCTGCCACTGCGCAGATTC